>Ga0126342_10009061_pt1 | contig 17826 bp, 14 predicted proteins | sample Cyp1metagenome_FD_92528 | JGI IMG/M metagenome (GOLD analysis project Ga0126342, IMG submission 92528) | Coral microbial communities from Lord Howe Island, Old Settlement Bay, Australia - Cyphastrea 1 metagenome | ecosystem: Host-associated > Invertebrates > Cnidaria > Coral ... | reverse complement strand
GTTTCTATGATATTTCTATGGGATTATTATTGGAATTCTCATGGGATTTCTTTGTGGTTCCTATGCTATTCCATGTTATTTCTATGATCTTTCTATGGGATTTCTGTGGGATTCCTATGGGATGTCCATGGTACTTCTATGATATTTCTTTGGGACTACTATTGGATTTCTATGGGATGTCGATTGAAAGTGAATTGACAGTAAATTGAAATCAATTGAAAGTAAATTGAAATCAATTGAAAGTAAATTGAAATCAATTGAAATCAAATTGAAATCAAATTGAAATCAATTAAAAGTAATTTGAAATAAATTGAAAAAAATTGAAAATAAATTGAAATCAATTGAAAGTAATTTGAAATAAATTGAAAAAAAATGAAAATAAATTGAAATCAATTGAAAGTAAATTGAAATCAATTGAAATCAAATTGAAATCAATTCAAAGTAAATTGAAATCAATTGAAAGTAAATTGAAATCAATTGAAATCAAATTGAAATCAATTAAAAGTAATTTGAAATAAATTGAAAATAAATTGAAATAAATTGAAAATAAATTGAAATCAATTGAAAATAAATTGAAATCAATTAAAAGTAATTTGAAATAAATTGAAAGTAAATTGAAATCAATTCAAAGCAAATTGAAATCAATTCAAAGTAAATTGAAATCAATTCAAAGTAATTTGAAATCAATTGAAAGTAAATTGAAATCAATTGAAAATAAATTGAAATCAATTCAAAGTAATTTGAAATCAATTGAAATCAAATTGAAATCAATTCAAAGTAAATTGAAATCAATTCAAAGTAATTTGAAATCAATTGAAATCAAATTGAAATCAATTCAAAGTAAATTGAAATCAATTCAAAGTAAATTGAAATCAATTGAAAAGAAATTGAAATCAATTGAAAGTAAATTGAAATCAATTGAAATAAAATTGAAAGTAAATTGAAATCTATCATTTTTTTTTAATTCCACACTATTGCGTACCCGATACAATGTTTTTTTCCACACTGTTCTGTATCCAAAAATTGTTAAGGAGGGGGGGGGGGTCCCCCCTGTACCAATCTGTAACCTACATTATTTGTCATTATTTTCATTGGCAGTGCATGCTTAAGGCTTCGCAGCGTCGCAGCCAAGGTACTGTAGCGTTCTGAAAAGAATGGATCAACTATGATCAACCCATTGCAGATAGATACACACACACATACATAACATAACATAACTTAACATAACATAACATAACATAACTTAACATAACATAACTTAACATTACATTACATTACATACATACATACATACATCAATACATACATACATACATACATACATACATGCCAGTTCCGCTTTGTAGGGCACCAGTTCCGCTGTCTTCAGCTCGAAGCCTAAAGTCTGTACACCGTACTAAAGAAGCCAATTGGAGTGCGGCATGAAGGACAAGCCGCCGCTCTGCTATTATGTCGGCGAATTAAATCATGCAAACACAATGAGCAGACATGCTGGTGTCTGCAGGGGAAAATGACGGTATCAGGTTTTTTGTTCCGACATATAATGCACTCATCTTCTTGTGCACTTTGACGCTTCAGAAGTTTCTGCTCCAAGGTCTCGTTCAAAGCAACTTGCTGCTCCACAAGTTGCTGCAGCGCCAATGCCTCTGGAGCAAAGCTGTCAATGAAAAATCAACGCGTGCCGTTTCAAAAATTGTTTTGAGCCGCGTCAACTTGTTTCTTCTGCCTGTTCCTTGTTTCTTTCTTGACACTCTGCCAATTTCTCCTCACCCAAGTGGAAGCAATGTCCAGGCAAGCTGCATAAGAGGTATGCCCTGTACAGCAATGTAATGTCGATTTGAGCTTGTCAGCTGTTACCAATCCAATCATTATTCCGAAGTGCGGTAGTAGTGGGTAGGTCGCATGCCTCGACCTCTCTTTGCCTGTTCTCCGCTTCCTTCGCTTTCAAAGTCGCCTCACAAAACGCCCGAGCGAAGCCAAGTTCCAAGCCACAGCCGAACCTTCAAAGCCCCAGCCTTCAAAGCCTCCAAGGAGGTTGATGCAGGCTTCGTCTGCTGGCGTGCCATTCGATGTTTGAGCTCTATAATGTCTCAATGCCCGTATCTGTTTTGTTTCTCATGCACAGGACGTGGGTGTCCCCCACCCGTCAGCCATCAACAGATTGTGAAAGAACTGCACAAGATTGAAACCACAAACCCGAATGCCTCACACTTCTGGTCAATGTTCATACTGGGAAGACATGGGAAGACAATAAATCCTTGTTGAAAAATCATGTGTGGTGGTGTTTGTATGGTGCTGTTTTAGTGGTGGGGTTTTAGCGGAGTGAGGTGAGTGGAGTGGGGCGAGTGGAGTGAAATCAGTCAAGTAGGTGAGTGGAGTGAATGGACTGGATTGGAGGGGATTGGAGCGGAGTAGAGTGAGTAGAGTTGCGTAGGTGGAGTGGAGTGGGTGGTGTTGGCTTTTTGGTGGCACTGTTTGTGTGGTGGTGTTGGGTGCGTGGTGTTTGTGTGGTGGTGTCTTGGTGGTTGTGTTTGAGGGGTGGTGTTTTGATTGTGTTATTGGTAGTGCTTTGGCGGCGTTGTTTGTGTGGTGATTTTTTGTGGAGTTGTGTTTTGCTGGTGGTGTTTGGGTGGTGTTTGAGCGTTGGCGTTTTGAGCATGCCACACAAAATGCAACCCAGGGTCTCCAAAGTGCCATGCTTGCCACGCAAAGTGCAATCACGCAAATGAAGAACACACAATCTTTAAAAGCACGATTTCCAATGGGAGAAGCGACGAGAGACGACGACAGGCGACGAGAGGCGACGAGCCGACCAACGCCAACGGGAACCCTTCGCTATGCATTCGGGAAAAAAGAAGTGAAACCTGTCCAGCAACAGCGTCATCCAAGAGCCTGTTGCTGCTCCTGACGGCTGACCCTGGGCTTGGGAACAAAAAGCTCCACGCCAGGAGGCGGCTCGGCAGGAATTTGAATCCCAAGTTTTTTGGCGATCGCCTTCCACAACACTTGGCCAAGCTCACTTTGACTCTCTCTCCATTGCCTTCTCAATGAGATTAGCGTTGACCAAGGGACGACACTGTAATTGCGCGGCCTTCACTTCAGACATAGTGGTTTTCACCACTGGCCAGCCATTCACCTGGCGGATCATTTGAGCAGTGCAACATTTAATTGTGGACTTGTCAGGAGGGTCAATAATGCCAAGTATCAGGAGGTGATTGATTAGTAGGGGCGATTTATTCAGCCTACCTTGGCATTATTAAGCATGACTCCATGACTATTAACGATCAATCAGTGATCATTTACCACCAGAGCTGCTTGAATGGTTTTCTCCATGTGAGAAAATGGTTGTTGGGTAAACCACTTTGGTTTTGTCAGTTGCAACTGACAAACATCCTATGGGTTTTGTCAGTTGCAACTGACAAACATCCTATGGGTTTTGGCACCAATCACAAACATGCGCGGACAAACATCCTATGGCTGGGTGATATGACTCCTCGCCTCAGTTCCTTTCAAGCAAGCCTCCACCCGCTCCTTAAAACAGCAAGGCAAGCAGCATTTTGCTTAACAAGGAAGGCACCACTAGGGCCCAGGCACGTCTGATCGTGCGATTCGAACCAGGGACAGGCGCGGGCGGGCCTTTCCCTTTCGGTTCCTTGTTGTATGGTCGCTGTTTCTTCGCCATTCTTGAGCCGCCAGGACGGAAAAACGCCAGTTTGTCTGGCGGTCAGAGAGAAGAGATGTAAAAGAGATCAGGCGTAAAAGAGATCAGTTGTGCGAGAGAAGAGGTCCGACACTAAAGCTGGAAAGATCAATGATGGCATCAAGGTTTGCAGTTTGACATGACAAATGAGACATATGGTCATCATGCAGCACAAATCAGCACAAGTTTCCAAAGACATCATCATGACATGAGAATAGCAAAGACATCATTTTGTCAACATTGCTGACACCTGTAACTGTTCACATCACTTCAAACTCATTTTCATCAAGCCTGCGCTACTAAATTGGGCTCTGAACGGCCAGCCTGCACTCTTCCCCCAATGTGATGTGTCTGCAATACAACTTACTTTGGAGACGAGCTGGAGAGAAGAGCAGGCCACAAGCAGGGAAAAGTAGTGACATTGTGATATCAGCTCAGAACTTGAAAACTGAGCTTCCAAAAGCTTTCCCTAAGAGCTGCAGCTGCACAGCTGGCCGGGAATCACCAGGTTCAAAACAAGTTCACTGGTGTGCATCGCGGCGAAGAAAAAGTCAGGCAAAGACCAAACCTGTCAAACAGAAAATCAGTTGTTTCAAATAGAAAATAGACCTAAGCATGTTACCAAACATGTAAAGCGCACCTAGATGGAATCAGCACTGTGAATAATCCTGCTAGCTTCGGATGCTTCAGTTCCTATTTCAGAGTACATAGTTCAACAGCTAACGTTGGTGGCCTGACACAAAGCCAAAGGTGTGGTGCTCCGCAGAGGTTTTTGAGTCAGGATGTGATTTGCAGGCCTGGCTTGGAGCAGACAAAACGAGATACAATGAGTGGCTCGATCTTTGATGAAAGCAGTTTGATGAATCCATACATCAGCCTATGCATCAGCCTGGAATAAGACATTGTCAAACCATACCCTTAAACCAAGGAAATAGATGGCAAGATGCGAAGAATGCTTCAATACTGACTTCCAGATGAATGCCATATGTTCGGTGATATTTGTGACATTTTTGGGAATGGTCCTGCTGCCTACACCCATCTCCGCAACATGGAAAGTTATGATGCCCAGCTGGCTTGGGCAAACCAAGCTCCAGTCAGCAACTGCATGGTGTTTCCAACACGAGCAATACTGTGAGCTGTCAACAAATGCCACCACTCGGTGTGGGGGGTTCCCCTGTCAGGACTTTAGCCGGGCAGGGAAGCAACAAGGAACAGCAGGGAAACAAGCACCAGTGGTGGCTTCATTTGGGAGAAAGGCAAAAGAAACGGCAAATCCTGTTCTAACCATCGAAAACGTCGACGGCTGCCCCATCGATGTGATTCATGATACATTTGGCTCCGACTACGAGTGGTTTGGCCAAGCATGTTTTGAACCAGAATCAGTGGGTTTTGCTTGCATCAGGCGGTCCAGGCCGGGCTTTATCAACCTTGTGTTTTGGCACTGTGGGTATCTAATCATTTGCATACATGTGGGCGTGAATATGTTAATGTTTCCTCCGCATGCCGATGTGCAGGCTGTACATGGGGGCTCTTCACCGATCCTTTGCCACATGCGTGATAGACCCTGGACACTTACTGGAATATACTATGCATTGCATCAGCCGTGACCCACTATTGAAGTAACTTGTCGGCGCTGTTGTTCTGTTCTTTACTCACCGACTTCAATTCATCACAATGATTCTAGTGACCACCCACCCTTCTTATGCAACAGCGCCTGCGCATCTCAGGCCCAAATCAATCATGATCGCTGATGACAATGCTTTCTGGCAAGATTGCTGGCACCTGACACGTGGGGACTGGGAAACAAATGGGATACAAGTGAAGGAAATCATGCGACCAACCGGACCCAAAGTGAGAGACAAATAGGAGAAAAATGGGAAACAAGTGAGGGAAATCATGCGACCAACCGGATTCAGAGTGGGAGACAAGTGGGAGACAAATCAAAGACACATGGGAGACAAGTGAGGGAAATTATGCGACCAACCGGACCCAGAATGGGACACAAGTGGGAGACAAATAAAAGACAAATGGGAGACAAGTGAGGGAAATCATGCGACCAACCGGACCCAGAGTGGGACACAAGTGGGAGACAAATAAAAGACAAATGGGAGACAAGTGAGGGAAATCATGCGACCAACCGGACCCAGAGTGGGACACAAGTGGGGGACAAATAAAAGACAAATGGGAGACAAGTGAGGGAAATCATGCGACCAACCAGCACCAACACTCTGAGGACGCAAGCCCGGAGACACAGTCAAAATCATACGACCAAGGCAAGCAACCCTTTTCAAAGGAGTAAGAACCCCATACAGGTAAACCTGTTTGGGGAATGAAAGACAAACGGGGGACAAGTGAAGGAAATCATGCAACCAACTCATACATACATACATACATACATACATACGTACATACGTATGTACGTACGTTACGTTACGTTACGTTACGTTACGTTACGTTACATTACATTGCATTGCATTGCATTACATTACATTACATTACATACATACATATAAACATATATATATATATTGAATCATATTAAGATTATGACGCGTACTATGAGTCCTATGCATCTTGGTAGGCCGTCTAGCCACATGCCACACAGCTTCGTCCGGCCAATGATTTTCATGGAGCATTCAGGGTATGAGGTATGAAGGACCGTGGGCTGACCTCAGGATCCTCAGGTCCTCAACGAAGTTTGACTTCGATCTGTACAAAACATATCACGCAGATATTCAGATCTGCCAAAAATATCCAATAAGTTGACCATGAGTAAGACTGCACAAGCTGGGAACTGATGTTTGGACCTTTATCATCGCTTATCTGTTCCAAGAGGTGAATGCTCAACTGAGGGTTTTGCCTGCTGAGAATTATGAGAATTTGTGATTACTTGCACAACTAGGTTAGAAGCTTCAGCGAGCGTAAGGACTCTGCTGTGGCATGTCTGCCTCACTCACTTATCAACTTGCTTGTCAACTCGGCTTTGCCGTTTGGTGATTTGGAAGCACAAAACGCAACCAGATGGCCAGCACGAGGTGATGGCAAAGAGCCAGAAGCTTTCAAATCTTTCAAAACAATCTCGTACAGTCGCACAGTCTGCCTCAGAATACCTCATGAAACCGTGAGGAAGCTTCAGACTCACCGCGGCACCCAGGGATTTCCAAGGTGCCAGTGGTACCGTTAACCAATTCTAAACACAAACGCTACTCACTCCACAGTTTCATACTTGAACGTGACTGGAAACTCAATGCTGAGGGGAAGCCAGTCATGCTTCGTGCTGTGCAGCGGTAGTTGCCGCATCTTGCCTTCTCTGAAGTTTACAAAAAGGTAAAGCCTTTTAGAGCCTTTTGGAGCAGCTGCAAGGCTAAGTCTCCCTGGGAAACTCCTTTGAAAATCTTTGAAGTAAGTGGGCTTTTGAACATCTGTGGCCCAGTGGCTTTTGCTCTGGCTACTAATGACCAATCAGCCTTGAAGTATCCTGCACTGATGCGTAGCTCCTCACCTAATGAATTCCAATCCACCTATAGAATTTAAACAACTGCTCCAATAGCTTCCTTCAGAGAGCCACGGCCCAAAGAACGATCAAAAACATTGGCAGCTCTTGGATATGACTCTATTTGGTCTCGATCACAAGAGAGGTTCAAGAGGCAAGTCAAGTGGAAAGCTCTGACCGGACGCCAGACCAACCACACTCATCATTTTTGCACAAGATAATTGCAGCAAACTGTTGCGAATGCTTTTTCACCACCCTTGTAGAATCAAGATCTTGGGCATACTTGTGCATCATGTCGGTTGTCTGCTTGTTCACAGAACCTCAGACTTGCACCCAAGAACCTGATCGGTGACGGCCGCTCTGGTAATGCCCTCGCACTACCTGGCACTACCTTGGACTCTGGTCCCTGCCGATCCTACCGGTTTTGGCATTTTGTTCTTCCACGGCAAACTCTTCCGTAAAGAGCCAAAGAAGTCAAAACCATAGCTGGCATTGCATTTCTGCAGCCGAAAGGCGAATGCTTTCAGCTCCCTTGGCGCAGAAATCCGCTTCCAACATCTACCAACTGTTTGCCAGTAGGAAGGCAGGATGCCTGATCACGCTGCGTTTTGCGTGATATTGCTTCGCTGCCAAGCTTTGGCGCAGCATTGGAGAAATTCACAACCTTAGTGGTAAGCGAGTTGGAGGGTGGAAGATTGAACACGCAATCAGCGGAACTCATTGTTAGAATCCAAGTGACTAAGCTGAACTTACAGCGAGATCAAACTGGAGATGGGAATACTAGGGAACGCAGTCTGACTTCTGATGTCGTCAAGAGATCCCTACCACTATAGAGGGGGAGGGCGGGGGGGACAAAACCAACCTGTCGAATTCTACTTTTTTTTGCTTGGAAACCCTGGAATAGTGATCCAACCCCTCAAATGGAATTGTAAAGTAACATTTCTTGAAAAGCCTTGGGCACTGGTTAGAAAATACTTGCGCTTAGCCCCGGAGGAGCTAAGCGCAAGTATGATGACGGCAGCGCAATTTTCGGAGGGATGCGATCCCTACACACGTGCTGCTTCAGTCTGACATGTGCTTAGCTCCTCCGGAGCTAAGCGCAAGTATTTAATTTTCACCTGCTTGCCAATGACATGGAATGATGAGGAATATTGATCATTCAGAAAACATGATTGCAAAAATGGAATTTTAAAATGAAATTTCAGTACGACTCCCCCCCTCAAATTCCATTTTTAAGAGGGTAGGGATGTCAAGAGTATCTGCATCAAATCCACCATGAGACTTGTTCCTACGCTGAATCTCTCCCTCTCCCTCCCTCTCCCTCCCTCTCCCCCTCTCTCTCTCTCTATTTGTGACATTCTTGGCATTCCGGCCTTCGCTTCAACGTATGCTCAACATAGCTCTTAAAAGACGAAAAAGTTGATAGCCTGCACCACTGACCACTGACCACTGCAACTTCGAATGCAACTTCAATATGGGTTCAACATACCTTTTCAAAGCTGCATCTGGCCACATCGTTTTGTTGAATGCGCAGTCTTGAGGAATATGTATGAATTTGTATCATCTGGGCAGAACATGTGAACACCAAACCAACAAACGCCTCCGTACACCCAAGCTCATTACAACATTTGGCAACAATCTTCTGAATCATCAGACGGCCCGGTCGTGCAAGAGAACTGGTACTTCTATGACCTTCTTCTTCAAGTGGGCCAACGTGTTCCAGTGTGACTGTGTCCAATGCAGTTCAAACTACTTAGTTCAACATGTCTGTGCTATGATTGCTGTCTGTTCTGTGTGACTCTTTGTGACTCTTTGTGACTTTGTGACCGCACCTCCTCTCTGGTTTAAGGTCCGACAGATCCGACAGCGAATAAGGCAGAGAACCCAGATGGGATGAGCTCATGTTGCATGTTGGGCAGGGTGTCAATGGCACGCCGTCCTCGTCCGGGGGGTCCTGTGTCAAGTGCTTTCCAAAGCGACGAAGACGTATGAAAACGCATGAAAACGCAGCAACTGTCTCGCAAAATTCGCAAGATCAAAAAACATCAAAAAACGAACCGAAAGCTGCGATATGCCGCGACGTCTGTGAAGCTTTGAATTCGACGCCACCTCTGCAAACCCCTCCAGTCCTCCGGCGTGCAATCGGCATCCAGAGGCTCTTCGAGCCTTTGCGATGGATAGAGGTTTCCAAGCTTTGTGTCCAGCACAGACTTGAGGTGGAGATCTGACACACCTGGCAAAGCAGATCCTGTGGACTAAAGGGCAACACTGCAATCACAGCACATTGTTGAAAACGTCATTGATGGAAACGGCAATGGAAAATGAAGCAAGAAAGCAAGGCGCCTTTGTTTCCTCTGGCTCCTGAAATGCCAGGATCGGACGAAATAGTAGCACTGGAGACTGCTGACTGGGGATACTCCGTTTTTCGGCAAGGCATCCTGAGTGCTGCTCTCATTGCACAAGCAGCACAGGTATACTAGTTGGTGCTGTGTCAGTTCCAACTCTAATCACATTGGCGTTCAAACTTCCGAGGAAGCCACCCAAAACTCCCGGAGTCTTCTTCGGCGTGGGGCGAAAACAAAATCGACAGCAGCGATGGTCCACACTGCATGGTTTTGCCGAGTCTTCGAACCACTGGGGACACCGGGGCCAAAATTGCTGCTGATGAAGTTTGGCAAAAGGCAGAGGTACTGCCTAGCTATCCTTGAACAAGAGGCAAATGACAACTTGCAAATGACTTATAAATGGCTTGCAGGTCTTTACGCTACAACTCAACATACAGATTATTTTCAAGGAACATCAGAGTCTGAGGTGAACGCTGAAAACCTGAGTGCCGTTGCCCACACAAAACCTGTCAACGGGGCGTTTTTATTTTTAGGAGAGGGGTTACTCAAAAAAACGCAGCAAAGACCGAGGGACGTAAAAACACCAAAAAGGAACAGAAAGGCTACAAAGCAAAAAAAAACATTCTGCTAGACATGCGGAATGAACGGTTCCAACAAATGGAGTTCCTGAGTGACAGTTTTAGAAATGAAGAAAGAATGAGGCATACAGATACATGCAGTACAGCACGGTACAGCTACTGATGCTACTGGCAGTTCCCAAAGACTGGAGCACAGATGCGTGCCAAATTGACCTGGAACTTGGCCACAGAAGGATGGCAGCTTTATTGCTCTGCTGATGATTGCAGTCATAGAAACCCAAACCACCACGCATTGTTCTCTTGCGAGGCGTGTCATTGATGAGAAAGGGCGACGATGCCACTTCTAAGCTCGTGTCAACTGATTCAACTGGGCTGGTCACCTGGTCCACCGCGGAAAACCAAGTTTCAATTTAAACAGTTGTAAACATATTTAAACAACATCCGCTCAAGACAGGCAACTTGATCGTTGGCAATTCCAATTCCACAGATTGTCCAGGCTTCAAGAGGGACCCGTGGGGGAAAGGATGGGACAAACCATGAGGCCATGACTTCACCTTTCACCCGGATGGGTGAACTGTGGGATCTGGAATGGCCTCCGGTAGCCTAACCCTTGCCACTTTCAGCGGCCTTCGAAGACCCACCAAACCAAATAGTTCTTGCCCCTCAGAAACGACCAGCTTCTTTGGCATTTTTTCACCTAAGTTTTCAATCTTCTTGGAGGGAGAGTCGCTACTCATCACGAACTTTGCTGCGCATGCTGGCGTCTCATGTCAAACATGAAGATAGGCACAGCTGCTGGAAAATATTCAAAGTGCATTGTTTTAGGCCCTTTCAAAACGGAACCACAACAAAAAGAAAAACGCCACCAATCAGCTTCAGTGAATTCACATTCCGCTCCAGTGTTTTTTTGTTTTCGTGATGGTGTGGGAAACCAAAGGAGGTGTACCCCATTTCATTCCTTAGAAAAATCGAGAAGTGTAACAAGTTTTGCTGGCTTAGCATGGCCACTTTGCGCACGGATGACACGCACCACATCAGATCGGTGCTGAATGTATGGCTCAAGAAAACAGGTGCCCTTAGCAGCTGCCGCTGTGGTTGTTTGGGTGCCTGGGGACACTCAGGTTATGAGCCAAAGCAAAGCGCCTGGGTGACTTCGCTGTTTTAGCTGACTGCCATGGATCGAAGGAGACGGGCTGATCAGAATGGAGGAGAAGGCTTGGGCGGTGGCTTCTCCAGCTCCGGAAGTTAGAAGGCTGAAGCTGCTGAACAATGGAGCCTCGACCGACGGCACTGGTGGTGCAAGGGGCTCTGACGATGGTGCAGGAGCTGAAGCTGGTGGTGGTGCTGGTGTAGTTCTGGTCCGATGTTCCAGTGCCTGATGGACTGATGGCTTGCTTGCCCCACTTTTTTCGGACCTGGGTGGTGACGGAGCCCTTCAAGGACTGCAGCCACGGAGGTTGGACTTGGATCGGATGATGAGGTGACTACCTGGTCGAACATCCGGGATCCTGGCGGGTCGTTTGCCTCGCCTTTTCCTGGAATCCAGAAGTTCGGCATCGAGCATGGTGGAGCATGCTATGGAAGTGGCCCAACCTGAAGGGCTCCCACGCCGATGGCGGGACCTGCTAGGAGCTTCGGAGCGCCTGGTGCTGTACCTCAACAAGCCTTGGTGGGAACTGCGGGCCCTGTGCAGGCCATCCACTATGACTTCAGGCTCTGTGCAGGCCACTGGAACTATGATTTCGGGATCTGTGCACGCCACCGCAACTATAGGCTGCTGGAACTATGGCGTTGGGCCCTGTGCATGCAGGCCGCTGCAACTATGGCCTGGCCCTGTGCAGGCCGCTGCAACTATGATCGCTGGCCCAGAGCAGGCCCTTGATGAACTACATCCTGGATGGGGTACTGTGCACACGAGGCTCTTGGTGAAGTTTCTCTCGGTGCACTTGGTCAAGCTTCTCCGGAGAAGGACATTGAGGAGCTGAGATTGAGACTGGTGCAGGAGGCCGAGGAGAACTTCAAGCGAGAGGCAAAGAAGCTCTGTGGTGAGGATGGCGAAGTTGTGTCATATCACACAGCTTCCAGTGGTCGAGAAGGTGGAGTTCAAATCGCTGCAACAACAACAACAACAACAACAACAACAACGACGGCTGCGATGTCTCCACCACCAGGTTTTGGATCAGTGACAGCAGCTGGCTGGAGCTTGAACATCACCCCAACAGAATGGAGGTGGGCTGGCTTGAACCTTGGGTGGTCATGTTCAGCATGGTGGACCGTTGTTGATGAGGGCCAAAGAACAATCGAGGTCTTCGCCGCTGTTGCTACAAGCTCTACTCCGGTGCCACGTGGTTCAGGTGGTGCCGGTGCTGGCGCTATGGGAAGTTCTGGGCTTCCGATGAGACCCCCTGGACTTGGAAGCCAAGATCAACAAGGTCTTCAAGCGGATCCAGAAGCTTTGAAGAGTGCACTTGTGGGGGACATTTCCAATTCGGCCCGTGAATGGTGGAGCCAGGTGCTGAATGAGACCATGGCGCTCTACGACCGGTGCCTGATAAGCACGCCACTGGAAAGAATCAGACTTCAACACCAGAAGCGTTGAGGTCGGAGGCTTATCTGCGATTGGAACAGCGGATCGTTCCTCTTCTCCTGAAGTCTATGCTGGAGCTGATCAAGGGTTTGGCCTCAGCCGACTTCTGAACTTGCTGCAGCCGCTGAAGTACTTCAGGTCTCAGGTGGAACCAATGGGTGAACCAGCCACTGAGGCTACAACAGAGCTGCTGAAGGATGCGACAGGCTTGTTGAAGTCCATTCGGGGACTGTCGGGGAGAAGGGCTTTATGGACTTCCTGGTGGGTTCGCACTACTTGATGGTGGAGCTACGCATGCCCTTCGACAGGCGCGCCCGGAGGAGGAAGCTGACCTCATGCCGACCAAGGTTGAATTAGCCTATGGCCTATGGGTCGACAGTGCCCTACAAGCACCCGGAAGCACCAGACTTTGCTTTCCAAGCATCCAGTGGAGCCCATCATACCAGACCACTGGTTTGGTTGGCTCCTTCCGACTACCGCATCACCTCTACGTTGCAGTCTCCGAGGAAGTTGTCCTGTGATGGCCCGCGAAGAGGGATTGGACCTGCTGAATGGCCTTGAGAAGATGCAGCAGGGCGACATGGACGTGAATGCTGGTGAGCTGGCTTGTCGGGGTGCGAAGTTCCCTGAAGTGCCCATGGATGTGTGGAAGTTCATGAAGGGCCAATGAAAATTGGAAGGACCTGACAGAGAACCTTCCGTGGAACAGGCACCAGAGGAAGCGAATGTGGAGGTCAAAGGGGGTGGTGCACCACTTTTTTGCTGGAAAGGACATGAAGCAGTGGAAGGAGCCCGAACAGGCTTGCTACGTTGTGATGTCAGTGGATGTGCTCCATGGAATGGATCTTCACGATCCGGCGATGTGGTCATTCATTTGGAGCTTGGCTGTCGCTGGCAAGTTGCGCGCTTGGCAGCTGCCGCTGTGGTTGTTTGGGTGCTCTGTTGTTGCTTCTTTGTTGCCACATTTACCCTGTTTGCTCCCTTCCAGCCTGGATTGAATATCTTCATGTCCTTCTTTCACGTCTTTTTATCCTTTTCTCGTTTCATGTTCCTTGTGTCACTTCCCTGTACTTCATGCTCCCCTCCACTTTTTTGCGTGTGCTCGCGTGGCATGGAACACATGACGCTGGGCACACTTGCTGGAACATATTCTATGTGCATTGTTTCAGGCCCCTTTCAGGAAGGAACCATAAGAAAAAGAAGCTATCTCAGTGAATTCATATTACGCTCCTTTCCTCTCATTGTTTCTTGTTTTGCTGTCTTTATTTTTTGGCTGGCGTAAGTTCTGCTGATTTTCATGCGAAAACCAGATTAACTTAATCTCTCTCTCTCTATGTGATGACCATTATTTCTTCTTGTTTCTCCTTTGTGCTTTTCATGTTCTTTGAACCGCTTCGGTGTCTTTGTTGCTTCCCTGTCCTTCTGGTATTTGCTCATATCTTTTCATTCACAGGACCTTTTTAGGTTGCTGCAGCTCCTTGTACTTTCAGGGTTTCCTGTCTTCTTTGCTCTTTGTTTGTTGCTATCCTTGCTTTTCCCGCCACTTTGTTGCACATGCTGGCGCCTCATGTCAAACATGAAGATTGGCACAACTTCTGGAAACTAATCTATGTGGATTGTTTTAAGCCCTTTTCAAAAAGGAATCAGGGCAAAAAGGAAAAGCATCACCAATCCTCCTCAGTGGATTCACATTCCGCTCCAGTGTTTTTATGTGTGTTCTTTCTCTATTGACTATTGTTGCTTCTTTGTTGCCGCGTTTATCCTGTTGGCGGAAACACAACGACTAATCCCGAGCACGCATGAGGGGGGGAAGGAGAGCACTGGCCAACGATTTGCTTGGAGAGTCTTAACACATTGATCGAGTAACTTTATATATATATATATATGTATATATTACTCCATATTCCGAGTGCATCTTTTCCATATTCTATGTGGAGGAAATCCAGGAAATATTTTTTGGATCTATTTTCCTTATTCTAAGTGCAACTAATTTATTTTTAATATTCTATGTGTCAGCCGGTTACTATATCCTTTTCTCCATTTCCTTTTATTTTGCTCATTCTGCTCCTGATTCCCTCTGTTCTATGCGTCAGAATTTTGCGGCAAGTCACCCAACCATCGGGCCTGGCTGGCCCCGTTGACGAAGATTTCCAAATCGCCTGAGTCAACATAGAGCACCAAACGCACCACGTCGCCAGGGCGAAGGCATTTGGGAACCAGATCCTTCCACGGCTGAAAGTCATCACCTCCGACTTGGGTCCGACCCACTTGGAAGACTTGCGACGTCACGACATGAACTTCTTGAAGCAGAGTTTTACTCATCAAATTCGACAAGAATCTTTGGACGTGCATTTTGAATCATTTTGGATCATGTTGATACATTTTGATCAAGTTAGGATATTTGCCGTCACAAATTCAAGGGCCGTGGTGGCCGTGGTGGCAAAAAAGAACATTTTCCGAAGTTGGGATATATTTGTACGTCATTGTGTGTTTTGAGATGCTGATACTTGTATCATCTGATTTCCAGCTGTTCCATCCTGAGTGGAAACAATGGACACGGAGGGTTTGTGTCAACCCCAAGTAGTGGAAGATAAGCTTGCCTACTCACTAGTTGCTGCCGCTGGGATGCTTCCGGTACTTTTGGTCAAGCAACCGCGCTGTTTCCTGCCACTGATCCATAGACTTCCGTAGTCACTGCTGACCCATGAAGGATGCGACAGAACTGCATAGGCGCGGTGCATCAAAAAACCATCATCTGGGCCACACCCAGTGATACCAATCTCCAACCCCTCCGATCCAACATCTTCCTGGTTTGCGGCTCTGGCCTACTCAAACACCTTGCCCAAAGAAACTGATTTTCTTCAAAAAGGGCACAGCAAGCGACAGCAAGGATTGATCCGATTTAATACTGAAACACAGCAAACATGGGTACTCATGGAATGTAAAAACCAAGCTGTTCACCTGAGCAGACAGGCTATGACTTCTGCTAACGACAAATAAAGTGTCCATCTCCATGATGACCACTTCGAAGGAAACCACGCCATCCTTCCAGGGAAGTGAGCCGGTGATGGCCATGCCTCCTGCAGCACTGCTATGGCGGCTGGCAAGGGTGGCACCATCATCGCTGTCGGGGTCTGACAGTGTGATGCTGTCTTCGGTCGCACGGTCGAAGAGCAATGACCTATGCACCTGGGCCATCCCTGGAACCACTGGAAAATGAACCACTTCACTGCAGTCGAATGCTGTTACCCTAGGAATGGGTTTTGGATCGTGTTTGAGACCAAGAACTTGAACGACCTTGAGTTGAAGGATGTCAAAAGTTGACGAAAGCTCGAAGATAGCACTGATTGTGCGCATCAAATCTTTGTAGAGGTTTTGAGCTACTACTTGGTGAAATGGTGTGAAATTAACATATATATATATGTACATATATATATATCCATGATACATATAGATATAATGATGTGTAAATATTAACAAAGGAAGTCGGGAAGCAATCTTCCGAGTTACGGATGACTTTTACCTGATGAAGGGTGGTGTGAGACTTTACACCACGTAACGATACACTCAATGAAGAGTGGTGCGAGACACTTTACATCACATAACAATACACTCAATGAAGGGTGGTGTGCAGCCTTGCACCACATAACAATACACTCAATGAAGGGTGGTGTGAAACTTTACATCACATAACAATACACTCAATGAAGGGTGGTGTGACACTTTACATCGCATAACAGTACACTCAATGAAGGGTGTTGTGAGGCTTTACATCGCATAACAAGGCGCTCAATGAAGGGCGGTGTGAAACTTTACATCACATAACAAGACACTCAATGAAGGGTGGCGTGAGACTTTACATCGCATAACAGTACACTCAATGAAAAGTGGTGTGAGGCTTTACATCATATAACAAGGCGCTCAATGAAGGGCGGTGTGAAACTTTACATCACATAACAAGACACTCAATGAAGGGCGGTGTGAAACTTTACATCACATAACAAGACACTCAATGAAGGGTGGTGTGAGACTTTACATCGCATAACAGTACACTCAATGAAAAGTGGTGTGAGACTTCGCATCACATAACAGTACACTCAATGAAAAGTGGTGTGAAACTTTACATCACATAACAGTACACTCAATGAAGGGTGTTGTGACACTTTACATCGCATAACAAGGCGCTCAATGAAGGGTGGTGTGAGACTTTACATCGCATAACAGTACACTCAATGAAAAGTGGTGTGAGACTTCGCATCACATAACAATACACTCAATGGAGGGTGGTGTGAGACTTTACATCACATAACAATACACTCGAAGGGTGGTGTGAGATTTCACATCACATAGCAAGACACTCAATGAAGAGTGGCGTGAGAGTTTACATCACATAACAATACACTCAATGAAGGGTGGTGTGAGACTGCAAAGCGCATTGTAATAGCTGCAGGAATGTTGCATGGGCTTTCTTTTGGGGAGTAAGCCGGAGCACGAAACCTTGTGTTTTTCCGTGTGAAGCGGCTGCAGCCGGCGATGAAAGGTACCTCCTGCGTGCGGCGGTTGCGGCTGGGGTCGTTTCATCCGCGAATTGGTTCCTCCTCCGTGTTCTGCAACGAGTGGTTGTTTTTGTGTGCGTAGTTCTATACGTTTTTTGAACCTGTGGTTGCATGGTTATTGTTGTAATGGCCGCATGAATGTTGCATGGGCTTTCTTTTGGGGAGTAAGCTGGAGCACGAAACCTTGTATTTTTCCGTGTAAAGCGGCTGCAGCCGGCGATGAAAAAGGTACCTCCTGTGCGCAGTGGTTGCGGCTGGGGTCGTTTCATCCGCGAATTGGTTCCTCCTCTCAATTGTCAGGCTTGGGTACCCCATCAAAGGGTATCTCATCAGCCATGGCTGGCCAGAATGAAAAATTATAAATCATATAAAAAATATGCTTGAAATATCGAAAAATATCAAAAAATTGAAACAAATTATTAAACATTAAAACAAATTAAAACAAATAAAAACAAATTACTCCGTGCCCCTCACTTTTTTTTCTGTGCTAGGTTCTGCTGTACTTAGTCTTAGGTGGCAAGTCTGAAACAGACTAGAACATTGTTTGCAATGACCCCTGCTTGCTGC
>Ga0126342_10009060_pt1 | contig 17826 bp, 16 predicted proteins | sample Cyp1metagenome_FD_92528 | JGI IMG/M metagenome (GOLD analysis project Ga0126342, IMG submission 92528) | Coral microbial communities from Lord Howe Island, Old Settlement Bay, Australia - Cyphastrea 1 metagenome | ecosystem: Host-associated > Invertebrates > Cnidaria > Coral ... | reverse complement strand
TTTTAGGAAACCCCCATATAGGGTTTCAGAAACCATGAACATATGGGGATCTAATTTGGCAACTTAGAAACTATTGTTGATGATGATTAGTTCAAAAACCATAAACGACTATAATATAGGTGTATATATATATGGGAATCAATGACTGACTATCACGCCAAGATAGTACAACCATATGGGGAGATCCATAAATGGGGGCACCCCAATAGCTGGATGGTTTATTTTATGGAAGATCCTATTAAAATTGATAATTTGATGGTACCCTTATTTTAGGAAACTCCCATATAGGGTTTCAGAAACCATGAACATATGGGGATCTAATTTGGAAACTTAGAAACAATTGTTGTTGATGATGATGATGATGATTAGTTCAAAAACCATAAATGACTATACTGCAGGTGTATACTATTGAGAATCCATGACTGAATACCACACCAAGATAGTATAACAATATGGGGCGTTCCATAAATAGGGGATCCCCAATAGCTGGATGGTTTTTGTTATTGGAACTCCCACACAAAAATGGATGAGAACTGGTGGTATTCCCATGTCAGGAAACCTCCATTTATAGATTTTACTTAGAGGATCTTGGAGGTGCCAGGGTTTTAATGATGAAATATTGGATGAAATGGTGATTTAAATATGGTCATATGGTCAAACATGGATAATGGTGATTTAACTGGATATATCTGATGACATATGATGAAAATGGTGATTTGACATGGCGTGTTTGAATGGTGAAATGTTGATTTGATGATGATTTCGATTACCCTCTGGTAATTCATAGTGGATTTTCCCATTAAAAATGGTGATTTTCCATAGCTATGTTAAATTACCAGAGGGTACATTTAGAAGGTGGAATAATTATAGAAGACAGAACAAGATGAAATGCGTTTTGAAATGGTGATTTAATTAAACATAATTAAACAATATGCGTGGCAAGGGGGCAACCGGGCAGAAAACCAAGGGTTCCTATTGCAGAACCTTCATTGATGCTGCCAACCGGAAGTGAAGAGGGTCAACATGTGTTCTACACGTATCCTAGAATAGAAGCCTTTTTTTGGGGGTGAATATTATAATAGGCTTTGGAACGGTAAGACTTGGCATGGATTATGTTTGAATGCTTATGAAAACACGTATTGGTGGATGATCAATGTACAGATCAGGACTGAACAAGGAACATGAACTTGGAGGTAAATGAGACCGGACGACTTGAATGAATTATTTAGTAACCATCAGCTTCAGTAACACTTGACGCACGACTCATCATTATCATCATCATCATCATCATCATCATCATCATCACCATCACCATGACCATCACCATGACCATCACCATGACCATCACCAGCTGACCCGCAGGCTCCGAACAAGCCCAACATGATGCTCAACCGCTACTCCGTGGGCGCAAATCTGAACAAACTCCAGTCCAAGACTGCCTTAGGAGAACTGCGTTTCAATCCAGACGACGATTGAGCAGAAAAGGGCGCAAGTTACGGTGGCAATATGTGGCTATATGCAGGTTGGTGTTGATATAGTGTTTTGAGAGTCTGGGTGGAAGATCCCCTCTTTATAAGTGGTAGATTGAATACATATTAATAATTTCATTCCTCTCGAAGCATGTTTTGTCTTGCAAAATTGCATGACAAGCTTCGATGCACTGCGGCCTTTTGCTGATCACCATTTGTGGAGTTTCCGCCCAACCGAACCGACAAACCCTACGGTTCCATGACCTCTGCCATGTTTTATTCGTGCTGCTCCCTGGCATTTCTGTTCCCTGGTGGATGGGCCTTGAATTTGCGTGCGAAGGGATTGGATGAAGCAGAAAGCTGGCAGAACTTGAGCCATTTGGAAAATGCATCCTATGCGCCACCACCACATGCTCATCATTACCAGTTTGTGGCCACCACCACACGTTATGGTACCAATCCGCACACTGCTTGTGGCTTGGATTCGGGAGCACTGGTTCAAGGTACAGGAGCCTCGGCTGGTGCAAGTAGATGGTTTCCTTAGTGTCGGATTCACAGTAGACCACAATTGGATATAATTGATATAATCGGTCACAATTGAAATGCATATTGGAATATATGAATATGTTACTTGTGATGATAATTTGGGTGATTAATTATGCTTATTGAGATAATGGGAACAGCAGTTCATAAACTTAAACCATCCCCACTAGCCAAGCACTTGGGGGTGGTAAATCACGTTGCTCTAATTCATTCCATTGGAAGGGGCACACACAAAACTTGAGCACAACTGATAGTTTATCATTGTGGATCTCACAAATGATCACATGATCACCTAAATATCATGGTTCACGAATTCCTTTCTCTATCGCACGAGCTATTGTGCCCATTTGGCCCTTCCTTTGGCCCCCCCCATCCCTAGGTTACCTGGCCGTTGCTTCCGCTCAAGCCATGCAAAACGGCTGCTGCCGATGCAACCGCAACGGCGGGGGTGGGCAACGGCTGCCATGGGCTGCGGGGCCTGTGGAAAGGGCAGGTTTATCCGTCAACTGCCACGTGGCTTCAAGAGACCTGGCCAAGAAAGACAGCTGGTACAAGTTGGTGCCTCATAGTTAGCTAAGTTGTTTCATAACTACGTAGTAACTCAGCTAGGGGCAACTATAGGTGAGGTTATAAACCCATGGACATAACTAGGGGGCGCCACCTTGTGCATATTCTATTGGCTCAACCATTGAGAAAATATAGCCGCCATGGCCTATCGGATGATTTGTGTATCAAGTGGGATGAGATAAAATCACAAGCTGCGGCAGTTTTTACCCACCAAAATCTTGGTTTGAGAGATGGGGATTACTGATTCCAAATGGGTTTTCAACATGAAGATTCTGTGAAAAGACTCTTGGTTAGTTGAATATCGAGAACTCTTGTCAAAATCGATGTTTTTAAATCAAGATGTAGACGGAACTGTTGACCCCGGAAGTTCAAGGCTCTAGTTTGATTTGATGCTACTGGACAACCTTCGCAAGCCATTGGCATCACATTGAGCAACACTTCTGAGTGCAGAAGTCAAACAAAAAATGGAAGACCACTATCCTAAAACCTATCTTGTAGCTTGTGATTTGAACTCTTCTTTGGCCAGTTTAGGACCCATTTAACAAAAAAACATGATTAAAAGACAATTTCACTTTTTTTTTCAGAAATTCTATTGCTGCAATGTGATTTGGTTTCAGGATTTGGACTTCGGCATCAGAGCCAATCTTCCAAAAGGAGTACAAATTTGTGGCTGGATCCTGCTCCTGTATTTTTTTTTGTTTAATTGGGAGTTCGATTTTACCACAATAACTCATCAGTGGGCAGATTGCCATGAGCGGGAAACATATTCCTCTATCTAGTAATCAAACATAGCTGTGGCATAGCTGTGGACAATCAGCCCGGTCAACCATCTAGAATTGTTTTTTTTCTTCCATCGCTATGTTAAATAACAGGATGCTATTCACATGTATGAATGTGATAAATATTTTGGATATGACCAGGACCTGGTTGGTGTTGTCAAATTTTCTCTTAGACGTATCCCTCAAACAACGATGCTGGCGGCGACCAGGTGGTGGTTGACATTTGCCCGCACTCCAACAACCGGATGTGGTGTCCAGAGCACGCTGGACAGACCGATGACTTTGGAGTGCAGAATCATTTTGACTTTGCCACGGTGCCTTCGAACTTTGACAACTACTACTTTGAGTTCACACCAGAACCTTGCAACCATGAGATGCAGTCGCGCTTGGCGCGCATGTCCAAGTGCCACTGAAAAACCGCAGTCGCTGAAAAAACTGTGCTGGGGATAAAGGGGCCATTAAAAAATTCCAGGACTTGATGATCTTGATCGACTGATGCTTGTTGGGAAATAGAAATAGTGTACCCCTATTTGTTTGGTGAATCAGCACCCCTATAACCGGGAAAGTGACCAGAAATATTGTTGGGTCTCCAGCGGTGACAGAAATAGACTCAACCTGGAAGTTGATGCTCCAATTTGAGTGTCCATATAAAAATGCAATCTGGTTGGTGGTTTGGAACATGGCTTTTATTTTTCCCATCATATTGGGAAGTTCATCCCAACTGACTTTCACTCCATCATTTTTCAGAGGGGTTGGTTGAAACCACCAACCAGTCAATGTTTTTTTGGTTTTATGTTTTTTAATCGGGAGCATGATCATGAGCCATTGGATTTGGGGTTTGCCTGATTTCCAGGCTCTACCAAGTCACCAAGTCACCTTTTTAGCTGCCAAGTGATGTCCCAAAATGTTGTGCTGTTGTGCCATTTGTCGGGCAAAAAATGTTGATGTATCCATCACAAACCCAGTAGTGAAACCTAGTTGTAAATTAACACTTATAGTTCTCTTGATAACGACCTTTCAAATTTGACAATTCACCACAAAAGTTCTCTGGATTATGAACCAACCTTTTCAAGTTTCTGTTACTTTGATTTCACCCATTTTTTTTTGTCAAAAATCTTGGCGCCGACCAGGTCGAAAAGCCTTGGGCCCGCGCTACATCGAGTTCCACCCCACGTTGCCCATCGCCTACGTGGCCTGGGAGCCCGGTGTGAAACAAAAAAGCGTCAGGTTGTGACTGGGTCAAACCAGGTGTTATATAATACATATATATATATATTTATTTATTTATATATTTGTAAGTATATGTAAGTCTATGTAAGTATATGTAAATCTATGTAAGTCTATGTAAGTATATATATATGCAAGTCTATGTAAGTATATATATATGTGTAAGTCTATGTAAGTCTATGTAAGTATATGTAAGTCTATGTATCTAAGTAAGTCTATGTAAGTCTATGTAAGTCTATGTAAGTATATGTAAGTCTATGTAAGTATATGTAAGTCTATGTAAGTCTATGTAAGTATATGTAAGTCTATGTAAGTATATGTAAGTCTATGTATCTATGTAAGTCTATGTAAGTATATGTAAGTCTATGTAAGTCTATGTAAGTATACGTATGTGTATGCAAGTTTATGTAAATATATGTAAGTCTATGTAAGTCTATGTAAGTATATGTAAGTATATGTAAGTCTATGTAAGTCTATGTAAGTCTATGTAAGTCTATGTAAGTATATGTAAGTATATGTACTGTACATGAACATGAATATGTAGAGGTAGATGTACATGTAGCTACATGTACATGTACATTTGTTTCTTTTTTTAATATATTCATATGTAACATGTATATGTATTTGTATATGTATATGTGAATGTATATGTATATGTATGTCTTGTACTTAGTACTTTGTAGAATTTGTTTCTGTAAATGGCAAGATGTACAAACATGTACGAACACACGTCTTTCTGCACTGGATCTTAGATTAGACCTCTCTTTGTGGCATTTGACACGACAATCTTGTTGCACTTGGGCTCGTAAAGCCATAGCTTTTTCTGTTGGTGCAATGTTTCTTTGTCGGTTATACCGTCCGCACGTTGTTGCGTGATTCTTGGAGTTAAAGAATAATTACTAAACATATCTAAGCTAAAACAACTATCTGAACATATCTTGACAGGAATATGTATCTACACCTCTTAACTATGGCGCAGTCGGGAAACGTTGATGATTTCTTTCACCTGCCCCTTGGGGATTAAACTCTGTCATCAAACATGGGAAAATCCCATCATTTAGTTCGATCGATGTCCATTTACTTCGGGGATTTCCCAGATTTCCTCTTCAAAACCACCCAAATTTTCAGGGATTTCCCTCTGATTTCTCAGGCATTTCCCCCCCAAGGACTTCCCATGGATTTCCCTAGGGATTTCCGTGGATTTCCCCATTTCCTTGGCTCCAAGGTGAACGAACTCGCCTCAGACATCTCTGTCTTCGAGTTCGACATGACAGCCGCGGAGGCGAAAAAAAGGGGGGCCATGGGGGGCCAGGCGGCCTGGACATCAAAAATCATGGGGAAAATCATAGGGGAATCATCGGGAAAACGATGGTTAATGATTTTTTTTTTTTTAATCTATGGAATAATCATATATTTATGATGATTAGGGTTATTTATATGTTATAGTCATGATGGTTTATGATGAACATTATTGGATTATAGTAACATATTGTGGTTAATGATGGGAAAAGCCAGCTATCATGTGGAACATCGATGATAGTAACACGGGGAATGATGGTTTATGATGGAAAAACATGATTCGATAGTCATTAACCATAATTAACCACAATATGATTGCTATTTAATAGTGGTTAAGAATGGTTAATGATCATTAATTAACCATAATCATCATCATTAAGCATTATCATAGGACATAAGAAATGGAAAAGCCCCTATAGGCTATAGGGGCATATTTTATATCAATGATTATCTCAATGGATGTTTCAAGATCGATTGAGTTGAACGGAACATTGAAAGGACACAATGCTATTTGAAAGATGCCCAAACGTGGGAGGTCCATGAGTTTCCTCTATTTTTTTCCTAAAATGAAGTGTAAACTTTGAGATCCTTGTCAATCGACACCGATAATGGGTGTCTGAAGCCTGCGACCCCGGTCTTAACATTAAACACCACAAGTATCCATAGCTAATCAGGACATTCTCGAAGCAACCACTTTAAGACAGGGAATCATTTTCCAGTTTCCAATCAAGTCTAATCAGGTTTCACAATTCTATTTGCAGTTGTTAGCCCTCTTAAATCTAGTTGTCCAGCATTTGGACTCGCCATCACTTGAGGATGTGGCATGTTCCTCATGTCTTTTAGTTCCACTTGCATCTGAACCCCATTCATTCTAGATGTGGCCCGCGGAATCGCTGCAGCCAGGCCATTATCAAAAGTGGAAAGGATGATGATGGCAAGGAGGCGTCAGGATGAAATCGGCTTGGGGGTCCCAGTATTACGGGAGATTTACACCCCCAGTGTATAGCAATTCTAATCGAAAAGCAATCGGGAATCGACCGTGAGATTGTAGGATACCAGGATACCCAGCAAGTGCAAGTGTCACAGCGAAAATCTGTCCAACAACGGTAGATACACACATCTATGGCCATTCGATGATGAAAATCACGATGAACCATAAGATTCTAGGCACCACTTCATGTTCATGTTTTATGGATAAACTCATGATCAACCGTGAGATTTTGGTGTAAAGTCATTAAACTGGTGACAGTTAAGTGTTTCCAGTCTCCAGGCGAAATATGATGAAAAATGATGTATACCCCACAATCATGGCATGTTTTGAAGGACATTGAAGAAATACGAACATGTTTAGGGGTACACTGGTGGTCTGCCTGAGTTTGGTCAATGTCTGTTTCTTCCTCAAACCATTGTGAACACTTAGACTAACCAGACCAGCTTAAATAGACTCATTACATCTATAATCAAGTACTGTAAGCAGCTAAATACTGTAAGCAGCTAAACTTAAAAACAAAAAAAACATGCATGGTATCATTTGGATATAATATAATATATATATAGATAGATAGATAGATGTGTGTGTGTTCCATGGTTGATCATGATTGGTTTTACCTCAAAATATGACGCCAGGCCAAACCAACCCTGCGCTTGGTACAGTCACTTGGCACGGCCAGAGATGGGGTGCTAGGGCTACAATGTGGTGCCACCCAGATGTTTGTTAATTTATGAAGCCCATGAATTACCTGGGCATCGATACCATAAACATTCCACAACCATAGGGGTTTGTAAGTACTCATAATTATACATGCGGAATCTCAAGATATTAACCCGGCCTATTATGATTTATAACCCCGATGAATTAGTTCGATATATGATGTGTCTATTAACCATTGACCTAGTCATTTCAAGCAACTTGACTATCGTCTTGGGCCCCCCCTTGCTTGGTACCACCACATGTGATCCCTAATCATCATGCTTTGCAGGAAGATGTTGATTTGGGGGGTATCCCCGAGTTTCAGGTACCAAGGCCATATGAAATTTGACACTCTTCAGGATGTGTCAAGTAAGATACGGAATCCAAACAAGTAACATAGGGATGCATATGAGATATTATAACATATTGCAATACATTATAATACATTATAATACATTATAACATATTGTAACATTTATCAGAGCATCCATGATTTGACCATATCCAAGATAGAGAATCTCCATGAAAACCCAGGGCAGCCGACCAGGTCGGTTCGCACCATTCCTGACGCCTTTCCGGGAGTCGGGGCGCCCAGTCGGGTTTGATTAGTAGGTTGTGGCAATGAACAGACTAATTCACCTGCAAAATGTGTGTTGTCGTTCCGTATCTATGTGTACATAATATATAATTGTATATATAAAAATATGGGGTTAATTGAGGTGTTCTTATTTTCAGACCTTCCCGTTTGTTCGTACAACATATCAGGATTACTGCAGGTTGCACAACACAAATGGGATGAGAAACACAGCCATGGGATGAGATGATGATTCTTGAGCAACACATGGGATACGGTCGTAATATGTTGCCAAAGTACAACAAACCAAAGATTGGTTGCTTCACAAGTGATATATATATACATATTTATACATGATTTTACATGTATATATGATATAAGCCCACAACTGTGAGAGGAATGCAAATTTAAACCCATATGGCCCATATGCATTTTAGGGCCAACAGGCATCAATAAGTAAGACAGATGGCACGGCTAGATCAACAGTTTGTATTGTTTGTCAACCAGGTCAGGTCTTTGGAAAATTCACTCTGGGAGATACCTTGTTGTAATTTAACGTAGCTATTGAACATGGAAATTATAGTTGAATTACACATTTTAAAAACATAGTGGTTTTCCATAGCTATGTTAGTTTACGAACGGGTATGTGTTTGTTCCGTTTCATTGTTTGTTAATATGTTTTTGAGATGCTTTGGGCCAGTTTGAAGCCGCCAACCGCAAATTCACTGGACATTCCAAGGTTTTACTTGGCTAATTGCAATGATGATGGTCCGAATATGTTTGCATGATATCAATCGAACAGTTTCCAACTTCACTCACTGCTTCGCTATGTTTGCATGATATCAATCGAACAGTTTCCAACTTCACTCACTGCTTCGCATGTGTATACATTTATATATGTATATTATACATATATATATACATATATATATAATTAATGTATGTGTATATATATAACAAAAAACTAAACGTATATATAATTAATGTATACATATATATATACACATGTATAACATGTACTGTATAATGGGCCCTTTTTCACGCTTCATTTCCAGGCTGGGTGGGGTGTGTTCCCATCTGGGTTACGTCGTACTTTGCTGGTAAATATCTCACGGATTTGCAGTTCGCTCTGCTTGGTGGGTTATATCCCGTTCAGTCTTCGTTCTATCCTCATCTTTGCCAATCATTATCCCCGTTTTGTATTTTGTTGTTTAATCTCAATCTTTGGCCAACAGTATTCACACTTTTCTAAGTACCTTCTGGTAACCTAAATTTAAGATAGGTATAGAAAACCAACCAATTTCACCCTCTTAAAAAGCGGTAAATCATGTGTAAATGGGCCATCTATACCGTATCAAACTGTGAAATTACCAGAGGGTATTTGTTTGGCTTGATTCATCCCAACTTCAGGATTTTCTCAAACCATATCACCATATCACAACCCATAGGTGTGTTGCTGAAAAAAACCCGTTTCTTCTCCTGAAAAATATCTGTGGATTATGTCCCCAAACTCCCGGAAGCCCGACCCAGCGACCCAGGAAGCCAATACTTGCGGTCGTGTGGCTGTCCACAGCTCCGGGAACTTTGTCTTGGTATCGCCACTTGGCAAACAAAAGTCGTCGGTGTGATTCATACAACGTGACCTATGTCTATTTATAAAAGGCCTATCTGGTGGGAAATACACCAACAACAGAAATGGCCTTACATGGTAGTGATACTTAAGCATCTAATGATATAATTATAAATGAACATATTGAAATTAGTCAAGGAGAATTCATCATTCTGATGATATATGGAAACCCCCAGTCATTGATAGAAACAATGAAGAGCAGGAAGCCAATGGGGACATCCTCACTATTTTGGGGACCCCTTCAAACAATTGGTAAACCATGGGTTTGGCTCAAGTCAGAGACATGCTTGTTTAAGTGTCGATCAAGATTTTTACACCACCGAGGATGTTTGTACCAAATGTTGTCATCCTTATTCGACGAGCACATTTAGGTGCATTTATCAACAGGACATTGGAAGACATGGGTAATTTTTACCTATCAAGTATGAGCAAACATGGAGATTGAACAATCAAAACGTGGGAGCTTCAGCATCAAAATATGACTAAGCCTTAATAAGCCAACATGTTCAAACATCTTCCCGTTTTGGTATGTTTTGGTAAGTGTTTGTTGTTGACATTCACATATGAAGGTTTCCTAAGTCATGGGGGTACCCCCCAGTTCTATCAGCCATCCATTTTAGGGTACCTCCATTTATGGAACCCCCCTTTTGTTTACGATGAGCCCGGTGCTGCTTCGGCTTCAGGAATCGTGGACACGACAGCATTACGGTCTTCCGCGTTACCTGGTGATGCAAATCATAGAATCTATGATGGAGGTACCCCCATTTCAGGAAACCTCGATATATATATATATATATACGTATATATATATACAAGAATATATATATAATTATAACTACAAATTTATAGTGTATTCTATATTTCATCTTGTAAGTTGAACTTGACCAGCTTCAATAGTGTTTGTTTGTTTGTTTGTGTCAACTGACATTTGAAAGGCAAAGACTTTCTTTTTTGGCCTACCCTGGCAAGCACCACACTCATTCAGGAAACGTCAATGTTTGAGGTACTCGTACAACGCCATCTGTATCACTGGTATTCAACCCTACTGAAATTCAGAAATATCAGTGTTTTTCTTGTCGTCTTTTTTCATGATTTTTCATGATTTTGTGCTTACTATGCTAAACTTCCAGTCGTTTTTTCTTGTTTTCATATCTTTCAAGCCAAAAAACATCGAACTGTCCCTGCTTAGTAGAAAGCCACCACTTCTGACGGAGCAGTTCAGGTTCATTTTACTCCTGGACACAAGGGCCTGTTGTCCGTGGCTGTGACGCAGCTGGAGTCTCAGGTACACACAACCATTGCGTGATGATTTTTTTTTTAATGATTAATGATTTGTTTTTTGTTTTTTCAAATGTGTGTACACAGGCTACAGATACCAGATGATATTGAAATATATTATATTTTATTATATTATATTATATTTTATTTTATTAATATTAAATTAAATTATATTATATTATATGATATTATAATATGATATTATATATATTTATACACATATCAAATTACATATTATATTATATATAATGTATGTAATATAGGTACACATATAAATCAAACATGGTTTACAAGCCCTTTCTTTTGGGCCATGCCATGTGCGTGGAAGCAATGTTCGGAGGTCAGGCGTGAAAATAAACATAGGGAAACAGTTCAAAGATGTAAACCACTGTAAACCATTTGTTTGTTCATTCTTGTATGTTTTTTGTGTGTTACTTGCAGTATCCCACTTCCATATGTAGATTTGCGGATCCATTGCGAAATATTCAATATTCCCAGTCCAACTGTTTTTATTCTACTTGGTTTCATCCCAAATTGCCTTCGAATGTAACTCTGCATACATACGTTTAAGGGTTGAGGTTTCGGATAGTCAATTAGAAAAGTGCTGCCTGTGCTGCCTGGCTAATGCACCAATCAACACCCTCGTCCCAGCGTTGATATATAATCTTTTCGCCATTTCCTGCTGTTTCCAGATGCGTAACATCAATATCTTCACCCATTATTTGAAATTGGGAGTTCCGGTTCCGCATTATAGCTTGGGGATACGAACATCCGGAACTGCCAGCAATCTTGATATTTACCCAGGCTTTTGACAGATCGCCCCCAGTTGCTATGATGAGAAATACTGCCAGTGTTTAGCCAATATGATATACTGCTATCTATGTCGATGCCAGCTTTGAAAAATATTGTGAATATGGATATTTATGATGATATTTATTATTATTATTGACATCTATTGACCAGGTGTAATTTACCATTGACATCTATTCATAATATGACAATGATAGATATTGATATTACACCTCATATTACCAGGTAACAATACCTACTGTGGATGCTTGAAAAAGGATGGTTGAAACCCAAGAATGGGATGTTTACCACCTATCAACTGGTGCAGGATTTCTTCCATCCACAGTATGTTATAGTCCCCAAATAATAACCAGTTAGAAAGTTGGTTGATTTATGATAAACCCCATTAACTAGTTTGTCATATCTACCATAAACCATAGTTAAGCCACCTATAGTAACCATTGGTTAAACCATAGTTTCCCTCTGGTAAACTAAAATAGCTATTGAACATGGCCATAGAAATAGTGGATTTACCCATTAATAACATGCTGATTTTCCATAGTTTTTCGTATGTTTACCAGAGGGTAAGCCACGTGTTTACCATTGACACATCGCAGAAACACGCTTCACTTCGCTCTCAGGCACACCCGAGGAGCCACACCAAGGTATGAAATCCTTGAGATGACCTGGATTTGCTGAAGAAACCATAGGAAACCATTAAACAAATGGGTGATTTAATGGTGGTTTAATGGGATTTAGTCAGCTATAGTGATCAAACGTGATTTAATTGGGAGTATAATTGGGATATAATCCTGGATTTGGATGATTTGGGAGTGATTTTCCCAAGTTTGAAATCCACTTTTTTTCTGTGAGGAATCTCTGGGGTATCTTTGTTCATTTTGCGAGGCTTCCTGGCTAGCTGATGGGCTGCTTGAGTCCCAGGTGGTTCAACTGCTATGTGTATATGTACTGTATATATATATATTAGTATAGACCAGATACATTGAATATATATATAACACACTTAGTACATATAATACATATATATATATAGCTTTACTGTGCAAAACATACATGTACTATAAATATATATATATATGTGTACATCGGGTGTAACACATCTATACTTGTGAAATGCCTCAAGCCTATTTCTAAAGTTTTTTTTTTTTAAATATATATATAAATATATAAAGAAAACCAATCCAAAAAAAAGCTAAAGCCAATCCAAACCTCAATTAGAAAAAAGCAAAACAAAAGCAAAAAAAAACACAACCCAATCCAAACCTAAATTAGAAAAAAACAACCAAAAAAGCAAAAAACAAGCAACACCAAAAACAAAACAAAAGCAAAAAAAAAGAACAAAAAAGCGAAAAGAAAGCGAGAAAAACAAGCGAAAAAAAACACGGAAAAAACAGTGAAAACAAATAGTTTTATTTCCTTTGTTGTTGTTTTTTTTCTTTTTTCAAATGTTGGTTTGGATTGGATTTTGGTTTTGTTTTTTTTGCTTTTGTTTTGTTTTTTTCTAATTTAGGTTTGGATTGTTTTTTTTCCAATTGACGTTTGGATTGGGTTTTGCTTTTTTTAGATTTGGTTTTGTTTTTTAGTTCATTTTATTTTTCTATTGTTTTATAGAAGTTGCCTGTAAGCCGTGTCACAAATCTATACCTTTCTCCAGATTCATAAACATGTTTTTTTGTTATCAATCCTCACTTAGTACTGTTCATCTCCTTTTGAGCTGCTCTGCTGCCGCCAGGCACTTTCAATTTGATGCCTCTGGGCAGTGGCTCATCACGGCCAATCAGGAGAGTTTACTTTGCTTACACCATTTGTTTTACTGTCATCGCAAAACACGTTGTTTAATCAACATGTATATCACGTTATATCCCCAAGATCTTTGTTCACAAAGTGGAGTGATTCACCACATGGCTATATTTTCTTGTTTTCCCTCTCACTTCCCAGAATGGCCGGATGAATCTTAAAGACACAAAAAAAAATTCTTGAACTCACGAGTCTTCCACACGAATCCTTCCAGATCCTTCCAGGATTCAGATCACATTTCGGTGTTCCGCTTCAATTTGGCCACGGGCAAGTTGGAGTTCACCGGCAACGAGTGCCCCAGAGCCCCTCGTATCGTAGCCAGTTTTTTTTGGATCAATGATGGTGGATTCATCTACCCACTGGAAGCTGTTCTTGAACCATGAAACAACCACGAATATCTTCGAGAATCTCCAGCGAGAATGAAACAAGACTGGAAGCTATTTGGAAATGAAACAACCATGGAATATTCATGAATAGTGTTTTGGACTTGCTGATGCTCCAGTTCAAGATTCTACGTGCTGTTTTTTTTCTAAAAAAAAGGGGCCAGGCTCCCTGAGGTGATGAACGAAAGTGAAACTCCCAAGCTTTTAAACATGAAACATATTCCCCAAATAGGAACTGGTTGTAAATATAAATATATATATATAGTATATATATATATTATAGAGAGAGAGACAGATATGGATTTATATAGATATATAAATTAAATGTGTAAGTGTCTATGATGAGCCATACTACTTACCATCCCCATGGGTGACTCTGGCACCCAATATACCGTACATTTGTCACGTCAGCTGTATGGGGAATACATAACTATAGTTTCAGTATTTTTCAGCTAGGGTTCATAGGGTGTTTATCTATAATTATATCTATATTGAATTATATGTATTATATGTATTTTATGTATAATATATAACGTTATCTCATGGGCTTTATAAACCAACACGCTTAAAAAACCCATCGTTGGCCCCACCTGATGGCATTTTGCAGGTACGAGGTTCCTTCTCCAAACTTTGTGTGCAGCGTGGTGCCACATCAGCCGCTTTTCGGAAAGCGACATCCAGGGCAGGGTTCGGAAAGACGTCCAGGGCGCTGGGAACATGCGGAAAGATTCCTGGATTCCTGAGCCATGACGGATCCATGGTGCTGGTTTTTCCATGCTAACATGACTGGGGTATATTGATGGGATCCATGGAGCACCATATATAGCAGCACCATGGATCCTATGGGATATATTCAGGTTGTTCTTATCGGATCTTATAGGTTGTTTCAGGCCGGTGGTATTTCTAAGGTTACTATCGGAACCCCGATGAAATATTGTTCCAATGGGATTGGTGCCCAAAAGGAACAGGAAAACTGGATTGCCATGCTAGATTGCTAAAAAGGTTTCTCCAACCAGTAACGACAACGGACGATCATAGCCTAGGGCCTAGGCCTGCATTTCTCCAAGCAAGGTTGTCGATGGTGTGAGGTGATGTGTTGTTCATTGATTTTTTCATCGTTGTTCATAGTTTTGTTATGTTTTGCTTACATTATGGCTAATCATGACTAACCCATACTGTTTGCTTATTATTGGTTCACCATTTAAGTTCAACTGGTTCTTTGGACTTAATTGTTTTTAGATCCTTTTTGATGACCTTTTTTTTGAGTTTCACGACGCACGATGAGTCACGTCACGGTACCACCTTTCAGGCATGTGGACTCCCGGCCCTTTTTTTGGGAACACGGCGAAATGAGCAGATCACCAGCTGTACACCGTAGGGAGCCACTCAGTTGAAGAGTTTCTATATATTTCGTTATTTCTATAGTTGGATTGTGTCCATATATGATTCTCACTCATATTTTGGATCGTTTTTGGACGGAATGACTGGATCCTTGTGATCTGTCCATCATTCAATATCCATGGCCTAAAGTCCCAGGTTCCCAATCAGGCATCACGTAGCACCAAGGTCATTGAACCCCGCACCTATTTCAAGCTTGTGAATCGACTGCGGTTTTGGGGCTTTTACACAAAGCCCTGCTGCGTATTTTCCGATCTTCGGATGGCAAAGTGTCGGAGATCACAGCCAGGTGTTTTCGAAGCCTTTAATCTAAGGCACTGTTTTGTTGGATACCGGTTATTAGCAAACATATTATATATATACATTATACATATACATATACATATATATATATATATATTATATTATACATATTATATACATATCATCATATATCATATTGTCTACAACAGGCACTACAGGAGAGGTTGAGAAACTGTTTCGGTTCGCCGAGTTGGCTGACATCCAGAAACCACCCGGAGAATGCAGGCAGCATGCACGGCAATGCACGGCGCTTTTGTGAGTGCTTTTCGCTTGGATTTTGGGTTGTGCATCTCTTGATGAGCGCACAAAAAGGTCCAGCGACATCCTTGCCATTTGTTCCATGTTTTTTTGGATCCTTCTGCACGGCATGTTTCAAGGCATTCATATGATCTACGATAGGGTTTTACAATTATACAGTACTGAATAGGTTTAACACCTGGATTTCAATCAAATGTTTCATCATCTTTGTCCACCTAGAGATGTGCTTTTTTGAGCCTTTGGTTGCAACCTTGGTTTAGTTAATGACAGGTATATGGGTTTGTCTGAAAATACCTCATTCCATTCATTTCATCCACTGGTTTTTCATGATTTTCCTGTTGAAATGATCATAACTTAGGAGCTGGCGTCCATTTTCAGACACATTCCTTCAGGACATGACAGTTTTGAACAGCAGGGTAATTGCAGTGAGAACATGACCAGCAACTTGGATCATGGGTTGAAATCATTTGGGGAGACCATCAAAAAATGCTAATCATACTCTATTGAAACAATAGATCAATTAGCGGCTAGATGATTCCATGATGATTCTCTGTGCTAAAATAGAAACGCATCCTGTTTACTTTCTGCTGTGATGTAACGTGTCTCTGGCGATTCGTCTCTGTATATCAGTTCCCACAGGATATCGACATTGCCCGTTTGCAATCTTTGAATCTCCATGTCAGCGAACGACCTGAGCCTCATGACCAAGGAATGCACATGGGCCCTGGAACTACATGGTCATACATGGTCTTTCTTGGATTCAATATGATTCAATTGATTCAATGCCATTTCGAAGGTTCCACTGAAAAGACAAATCTTGTCACAACACGATTTCGAGGTTCTGTAGCTGTTCTCAAAATAACAACCAAGTGAACTCGGACAAATCTTTGAGTTTTTAGCTGAGCCGCCATGCCCGGGATGCCCAGATGGGGATGGGAAATGGAATGAAATGGAGGCACCTGAACATGTGGAAAAAACCCTCAGGTAGTGAAACAGCTGAAAACTCCCCCATTTGTATAAGATTGTCCCATTGAAATCCCATATTTATTCATATAATTTCATATATATATATATAATATATATATATATATAGATATATTATATATAATTATGTGTATATATATACACGGCAAATGCCTGGGTTTTGCCCGAACCCGCAATGACGACGGGAGACGCATCATCATCATCATCATCATCATCATCACCATCATCAACATCATCAACATCATGTTCATCAACATAATCATCCTCATCAACATCATCACACCCTTATTGACGATCTGCAATGAATGTAGAAGTTTAACGGGGGTGGGAGAATTAAACCCTTATTGAAGATCTTCAATGAATGTAGAAGTTTAACAGGGGTGGGAGAATTAAACCCTCATCGAAGATCTTCAATGAATGTAGAAGTTTAACGAGGGTAGGAGAATTAAACCCTTATTGGAGATCTTCAATGAATGTAGAAGTTTAACGGGCGTGGGAGAATTAAACCCTTATTGGAGATCTTCAATGAATGTAGAAGTTTAACGGGGGTGCGAGAATTAAACCCTTATTGAAGATCTTCAATGAATGTAGAAGTTTAACGGGGGTGGGAGAATTAAACCCTTATTGGAGATCTTCAATGAATGTAGAAGGTTAACGGGGGTGGGAGAATTAAACCCTTATCGAAGATCTTCAATGAATGTAGAAGTTTAACGTGGGTGGGAGTTTAATATTCCCTAATATCTTTGTTGATCTTCCCAATTGAATGTAAAGTTTAACGGGGGTGGGAGTTTGATATTCCCTAATACCGTTTTTGTTTTTCCCCTAGGAATTTCGGGT
>Ga0126342_10009059_pt1 | contig 17827 bp, 17 predicted proteins | sample Cyp1metagenome_FD_92528 | JGI IMG/M metagenome (GOLD analysis project Ga0126342, IMG submission 92528) | Coral microbial communities from Lord Howe Island, Old Settlement Bay, Australia - Cyphastrea 1 metagenome | ecosystem: Host-associated > Invertebrates > Cnidaria > Coral ... | reverse complement strand
TTTGTATATGTGCTGCAGCCATTTTAGTGCTTTCAGCTACCTTCGAGCTGACTGAGTGAAAAGGTGCTGATCAGTGCTCAGGAGTGTTCATCAGATTTAAGAGCCCAAATTCTCTGTTCAGTTTTCCAGTCTGGAGCAGCTTCCCTTGCTATTTGCTGCATTTTGGAGCTAAAATCTCTGATTTGCAAGCTTGCTGCATTTTGGAGCGCAAATCTCCCATTTGCATGACCACTTGTTTGGCTTTTGGCTTTTGGGTTTTGGCTTTTTGGCTTTGGCTTCACTTGGCACTTGGCTTTTGGCTTTCGTTGGCTTTTGTTACCTTTGGTTGGCGTTTTGGCTTTGGTTTCACTTGGCTTTTGGCTTTTGGCTTTGGCTTTTGGCTTTTGTTGTTTTTTGTTTTTGGTTTACGCGGCCTTTGTACCTCATACGCACTTCTGTTGAATGTATGTGTAGTAGTATTGCAGTTTGCATATAACATTTCATAATTTCATATAATACACTGCATACATGAGCAGAAACTACAGACGTAATATGAGCTTATATGCATGCTGTTGTGAGAGGAATTGAGGCCTGTCTTCAACAAGTGTCCTAACTACTTTTTGTTCCTGAAGTTCTCGAACCCGTATTTCAAGACACTACATTTGCTTGAGTTTGTTTCACAATGGTTGCATGGCAGTCAGAATTTTACTTTTGAGTCCCAATCTTTCCCTCCGGCTCTTTTATTTAAATCCAAGCTTGCACACTTGCAAAAACACTACTCTATGCGTGTGTGTATGTATACACCTCATGTAGATATGTATAATAATGTAGATAATATATATATATACACATTGACAGCAATTTGTATACACAAATTTTATCCGTAAATAATCCCTGATCGAACCCTAACCAACCTGAAACAAATTCTAAATAGACCCTAAACAACACCAAAGACCTTAAACTAACCCAAGATAGACCTTAAACTAACCCTAAATGAACCCTAAACCAACCCTAAATACATCCCAAACCAATACTATGATAACATCCATTGAAACTATTCAGACCCAACACCCTTGTGCCTTAACTTACATTCTGCATGTTCACAAGCATGCATGTTGTGCATTGCATACACCCTGAGTACCACATTGAACCTGCAGCATTGCATGTGAGAATAGGTATTGTCATTCTGCTCTGACCATCGAAGAAATTGATAAACGCCATTTAAAAAATGATCAAATCTCTCAAACCATGGAAACATCATTGAAGACCATCAAGAAATCGATGAAAACCATCCAGACATCGTTGAAAACCATGGAACAATTGGTGAAAGCCAAAATGTTGCAAATACCGTCCAAAATTTGCGTTTTTAGCTCCCCAAATTTGCGATTTGAGCTCGCAAATAGCATGCACATGAGAGATTTTAGCTCCAAAATGCCGCAAATAGCACGCAAATGAGAGATGTTAGGTCCAAAATGCAGCAAATAGCTTGCAAATCAAAGATTTTAGCTTCAAAATGCAGCAAATAGCAAGGAAAATTGCCTCGGACTGAAAAACAACATCATTTTCTTAACAAAACAAAAAAAAGAAATCCACCCTTTAGAATATTTAGTTCGAGGATCTTTGGATATTTGGAGGATCGTCCCAGTTTAGTGACTGGTTAGTAAGCCTAGCCAGCAAGTCCCAGTTCAGCGCTTGGTGCAAAAAATGAAGGAACCTTTAGCACTAGGGTTATTCGACTGGGTACCTCACTAACACTAAGCAGTTCTAAAAGTTCATCTAAGACATTCCCATTCAAACTTACCCCCTGGTAAACGTTTACATAGCTATTGAACATGACCATAGAAATAGTTGATTTACCCATTAAACATGGTGATTTTCCATAGTTTTTTGTATGTTTACCAGAGTTTTTTTTCCCCCAGCCATAAAATTCACGAAAATTCCGATGAAAAGTCATGGAAATCTCCTCAAAATCTCCATTTCTGAGGACGAAATGGACGACCTTCCCTAAGGGTCCAGCCTTGAGCTGCACCACCAACAAGTTGGGAGATCCAGCTCCGGGCGATGCTGGGAAGCATTGTCAATGTGAGGCCGGGGTGTGCTCAAGGCTAAGAGTTTGATATACAGTGCATATTATGTATTATTACTATTACTATAGATTATTAAATTATTAGTGTGTATATATATATAGAGTGGCAACATATTTGTATATATATATATAGACATATATGTATGGGTATGCAAGTCGAGCGTATTGAGTACACGATGTTATATGCAGGTGTCCTAGCCCGTAGCCAGCAAGTTTTGCTTGGCTCACCAACCCCCCTTTTCTTCACTGACTGACGAATGGACCACACAACCCGTTGTGACTGAACAAAACATGCTAAGAGATGCACCAACGAAGTATCCCACTCAGGTACTCGTGTTGACCACAAATAATTCAACCAACTAACCATTCGATTAATCATGTATTCAACCAATCACTTGCTTCAATCTACCAACCAAGCAACCGACCAGTCCAATTCAACAGGTCAATCTTTTCAATCAGTCGACCAATGGGTTCAATCACTCCAGTCCAATCTAGAATTCAATCAGTAACACTGACCCATACTTACCCCCTCAGTTCATGATCCAATCTTATATGGGGATGGATCAAAACCCTATCCCCTTTTTTTGTTCACATCAAAATAGCTGGTAAATGGATTTTCATCCCCCTAAAAATGGTATGTATAGGTATTGATCCATAGCCTTTTTTACCTTTCAGAGATGTTTCTCAGTCGCAGGTGGAAATCGACTCCGCCTTCTACGCCAAGATCTCTCCTGCCGTGAAACAGCTGGATGAAACACCCAAAGTGGTGTCTTGCGATATCTTGCTGGCGGTATCTTGGCGAACAAAAAAATCATATAGGTGGATGGATGGATAGATAGATGGATAGATAGATCGATGGATGGATAGATAGATAGATACTGTAGATGGATGGATAGATAGATAGACAGACAGATAGATAGATAGATAGATAGATAGATTAATGAGCTGAAGCGAAAAAAATGGTGCCAAAATGTTGCAGAGGCGGTCAGACGCTGGTCACCTAGGCCAAAGACGGAGAACTTTGGGACCAGAAGTTGTGGAAAGCTGTGGAGGGGATTTGCACCAAGATGCCAAACATTCCAAAACATGGCAAAGGCACCTTGCAACAGGACTGGACATAGAATCCTCCGCCTTCCCATGCCCGAAAGGTAGATAAAACTAGCATGGATATAGGCATCGGAAACATCACATGCTTCGTTGACAAGGTTTAATCAGCACAGTTCCCCAAAATGGTGAATGTCAGCTGGTCTTGACTAGTAGTCTCCTCAGTTGCTCACATTGAAGATTGTATCGTGGCCTCCCAGGTTGCTGACAAATCACTCCAGGTATTGCCCATCCATGTATATATCACATCATATCACATCATATCACTGCGTTTGTCCTCCATATGGCCCTTTTGACATCTCATGTGCCGACCATGTATTCGTTTGAAACTCATGGTCGATGGTTTGGTCAATTTTTTTGCTTGGAGGAGCCCTTGCGACTCATGGTTGATGCTTGGATCAGCAAAGGCTTTGAGGAGAACTACGCGAATCTTTACGAAGCTTGATGGAAGTGGCCAAGGGCTCTCGCTGCAGATTTTGAGCCCATCATCGTTTATGCAATGAATGGGCATCGGAGCTCAGTAGGCAGTATACATATTATAATGGAATATAACCAGTGGTATATACATATATATATATAAAAAATATATATATATATATATTGTTTTTTTTTTTTTTAATATGGTACCTATACATATATGTATATAATTATAGATGGTATACAGGTCATAAAGCAAGCGCTTACTGGATTACTGGACTGCGCTTCTCTGGTGGTACAGAACAGCCCCTTGTTGCCGCAAGCGCGGCCAGGAAAATGGCTGGTTGGAGGAAGCCTTTGTGAATTTCATCGGACCGGCACCTTCCGGTACGAAGTGGGCCAAGATCAACGACACTCCGACAAGACTGACATATTTTCGCTGAAGATGTTTTTTTTTTTTTTTAATGGTGATGATGCGATGATGAACATATTGATAGTACTAGTAATGATATTATAGACACCCACCCCCATGCACACGGACCCTCCCGCGCACGCTCTTAGAATCAACTGAGACAACGTATGCCTCATCTGTACTGTGCACAAATTTGGGCAGCTGGATTTCCAGTGCAATCGTCAGACCAGGCCCAGTTCTGTGCCAAGCTTTTCGATTCCACATGTTCCATTTCCTTGTGAATCACAGAACTGGGAACACAAAAGCCAATCGCAGCGCGACACGTGTAGAACACTTCTGAATGACTCGTCCCCTGCTAAAGACCCGCAACAATGTGGACGCAAAGGTGACAGTCTAGGATGTTAAACTTGACCAGACAAGTCCAGCTTTAAGACGTTGCAGAGGCGAAAATCTTGGACTTGAAATTACATCGACAAGGCAAAAAATACATGAAAAATACATGGAAATCACATTGAAATTAGTTGTTCATGTATTCGTTTTTTCTTCAGACGACCTACACTTTGCAAGAATCGAGACGGAAGGCAGACGGGTTTGCATCGAGGGCTCATGAAAAAGATGCAGCTTTTGACAATGATTTTTTTTTAATTCCCAGGCCACAGTCTAGAGATAGGCCAAGTCTACGTTTGTTCCTCAGATTTGGACATGTTTTTTCAGCTTCAGGAATTGGGAGGATCAACCTCCCACCAGTCATGGGATACCTGGAATTTGACACCAATTGTTGGTCGAAGTAATGGCGAAGTCTCGCTGAAGATGTTGCGCAGTTAGCTGGGTAGAAAGACTCACAGAAATCCTCTTATAGTTCTATATTTTTCTTGTGAACATGCATACTCTCATGGGAATCCGTTTTTTTTGGTGACAATTAGGCGCAACTTTGAAAAATGCTAATCCAGAGCGTTCAAACTTGGGTTTTGCACTTTGGTGGTAGTAAGAACTTGAGAGCAAACCTGCCTCTTTGACCTGCGGATCTGGCTCGCCTCCTCTTCAGAACAAGGGTGCACATCTGTGTGCATCAATTACCGGTCCTGCGTTTTTTATTCTGCTCGGATGCGGCGTTTCAATGTGCATACGATTTCATATTCGGGAGCAATTCAAAGCCATATTTTTGAGTGTGGTGCAACTTGCCTTCCATTGTGTTTTGCACGCTCTGGCATTTCCATTCTACAAGTTTGAACAACAAATCATCGTTGTTGCGACTGACTTTTTGAGCATGGTGGAGTGGGGGGAAGTGTGTCCGGCGGTGTGACTACATCCGTTTCCTGTACGCCATCCGGGAGCGGACTGTTTTTTACTACAAACTTCAGAAGCTATGTGACTTGAGCTCTGAAGTTGGCTGACACTCTCTTCTGCCTTGCTGAAAGCTTGAGACACTGTAGGGCAATGATCCTTGGAATTGCTGTCATGCTGCCCATGACTTAGTTTGCAAGCCACGTGTAAGGAACAGTTGATTCGCTCAGTTCATCTCTTTTCCTCTCGACCTGTGGTGGTGGTTCATTTTGGAATGGCAACGCCAAGCGAGTGGGATCCATCGCAGTATCCAAGATTCTCTGGCAGATTTTTTTCGATTTTTTTCACATTCTTTGAACCAAAAGGCTAGAAACGCTAGTAGAAACTCATTCTCTTGGTTCCAATCCTAGCAATCCTACTGTGGATGGAAGAAATCCTGCACCAGTTGATAGATGGTTTATCCCACTATTTATAGGGTTTCAAACATCCAAGGTGGTGCAGGATTTCTTCCATCCACCGTAGCATGCCAACTAATTGGGTGCCCCTTCATGGCAGAACGCCCCATGCACCCGAGGACTTGTGGTTTTGCATGCGGCTCCATTCCCGCCCGAATTCTTTCGGCGTTTCGACTTGAACAAGTACCGATCCTTTTTAGTAGCGAGGGTGAAAACAGGCGCGCAAAAAACTGGTCAGAGTCATGGATCCAGAGACAACAGCAAGTCATAGAATGTCTTGCAGGAATCCACCTTGCTTATCCTTACTTTAGCTTTCGATCAAGTATGATTCCACAGAATCTTACCATATCTATCCATATCTTACCATATTTTTCAATGTGAATGTCCGGCGCAGAGGCATCCAACTGGATTCGGACCAGTTCGTCGCTCCTGGGGTGGACGAGCTTTTCCAGCTGGCGAAACGCGAAGGCTCCGAGACGTATCCCTTGCCGATTTTGCCCGTGCACTTCATGCGCAACGAGGAGCTACCGATGTTCCCAAGCGTCAAAGGTGGCTTTACCATGAGTGGTGGTGTCAGCCATGTCTTCGATCGATATTGCAAGCATGGGAAGCTCGGTGAGGCGTTTTTTTTCCCTATTGTTGCAGTGAAAACGACCAAGAACGACTTCTCTTTGTCTTCCAGATAGCTAATGATAGCCAGGAACTCTAGGCTTCTTTCACGGAGGAAGAGATTCCCCGTAAGATTTGGGATCATTTGAGTGTATTTTCAGATTTCTTCATTGACTTGCAGCATTTCTTGATTGGAGGCGCAGACGCTCATTGAATGTTGAGGTCGACCGTAAGAGGTAGCCCCAGGGAGATGCGACCTTGAGAAGTAGCTGAAAGGTCAGAGAAGATGCCAGCTCCAAAGCTAGGTAGCTCAAGAAAAAGTAGAAGAAGTAAGAAGTTCCAGTATATGCTGGTTATACTGATCATGATAATAAGATATAATAAGAAGAAGATGTCCAGATCAGGTCAGAGAAGAAATGGCCCAGAGAAGAAGGCCGGAGAAGCAGAAGAGGACGAAGAAGAAGAAGAAGAAGAAGAAGAAGCTCAGAGAAGAAGTATCCCGAAGTAGCCCAGAGGAGGAGAAATTCAGAGAAGACTTAGCTGAGAGAAGTGTGAGGATACTGAGACTAGAGTACCTCGGAGAAGACTCAGAGAATAGATGACTCAAATGTTCTCGAGCAGTAAAATTGCTCAGAGAGAACGTATTTGAGAGAAGAAGAGGCTCTCAATCAAGCTTTCAATCATTACACATACGATCATGTAGTTTGTGAGTGGGTAGTGAACTCTTGAAAATTCTTCAGGTTTCAGTCAGTTTAAGCACCTTTTCCTCGGCTGCGGCTGCAGCAAGGATCTGCAATGTGTCCACTCGCTGGGGCCACGCTCATCCGACATGGACCTTTTGGGCCTTGCCCTTTTTGGGGACATGGAGCCCTGGCCTTGCCGATAATCGTGGAAGCTGATGAAGTTACCCTCTGCCAAACATAGCGGTTGGACATCCATGAAAAGTTCGAGGATTTTCCCTACACGCCTCCAGCCATAGGATGTGTTCGGATTTTCCAAGCCATGTTACCAGAGGGTTTTCAAAATATGCCCCAAGGATACGTCGACATTTGCGGGATGAGACTCTTCCTGCATCTGCAAAAGTGCCTGCGTTGCGGGTCACAGATATTGATGTGGATGAAGATCTGTTGAACATCGGCACTTGGGAAGAAAGAGGTCATAAGCCACTTGGCTTTGATGAAATGAGGTGCTGGGGGCCAGAAGGTGCAGAAGAACACTGACCTGCAGATTCACCAATTTGACGAAATTCGTGACATTTTTCTATTCGTCCAGTACTACATAGACATATACATATAATTCAATAGAATTCTACATATATATATACATATACTTACATATACTTATGTATATATGTATATATGTATATACGTATACACATATATATATATATGTATATATGTATATATGTATATATGTATGTATGTATGTATGTAATATATGTATGTATGTATGTATGTATGTATGTATGTAATGTAATGTAATGTAATGTAATGTAGTGTAGTGTAGTGTAGTGTAATGTAATGTAATGTAATGTAATGTAATGTAATGTATGTATGTATGTATACATGTATATATGTATGTATGTATACATGTATACATGTATATAATATATGTATATATGTATATGTATATGTATACGTGTATGTATACACACAAAACTATATAAGTATATAGGTAGATAATAGGCACATAGAAATTCTTGGATACCTAATTTTTTAAAACCATATTTAGACGGTATTTGGGTTTATGACTTTGAAGGGTTATCATGTGTGCAACCTTTTGACACTCCAATTTCATGCAAGTGGCTTCACGTCGAGATTGTTTCCCTCATCAGCGGCTATACGAAACGGATCGTACTGTAGTCCTATAGGTTTGGTGTTGAACAATATTTCAGCAGCTGGCTTGGTTTTCCATTGTTTCTACTAGTCAATCAGATCCATTCCACCATCAAGTCGGGGCTAATCAGAGATGGTTTGATCGAGGTGCAACCAAACCTCCAAATCATCCAACATTGGTGATTTTTTAAACAAGGGAACACCAATTTGTATAGGAAAACAGAAGAAGTGATGCGGGACTAGCGCCCCAAACCATGGTAGCATCACCAATGAGCATTTTGTGCATCCAATCTAGCCTGTGGTTCATGATTTCCCACGCATTTGTTCAATATTAAACAATTTTAGCCCTGAAAGAGATTTGCTAGAACACTGTCACTACACTAGTCTTCTTTTGTGTCGCACTTCTCTTGCAGATTCTCGTTCTGAATCCCATGGCCCTTGAGGCAATGGTGTAAGTTTGACGTCATGGATCCCTCCGAGTTCCATAAATTGCTCTCAGCCAAGGTACGTTTCTGTACAGAAATTGGAGTCGGTCTCAAACTTGACCACTTTCTTGCCAGAAGGTAAGCTAAAGGATCCACTGTTGCTATGAGAATTATATAGAATTATGAGACCTCCGACGCCAGATCGATCGCGATTCCGAGCCGCGCTGCCGAGTAAGAGGCCCTCCACCCATCGTGGCAGATAATGTTTTCCATCCGGAAGGCGCAGCACTTGCTCTTCGGCGGATCCATATGGCCGGATAATTGATCGAACATTCCAATTTTTTTTGGACCCCCCAAGAAGTCCTGGTTTTCCGTGGGCAATGGGTTTGGGGCTCTCAGTTTCACATGGTGAAGCGAACCCACATGGGACATCGTGGGACCCTGTGCGGAGGCCACCACAGGTTTGTAATGGAAAACTTTAGGAACGGCGGATCCTTTGGCGGTACATTCTGATTTTGGGTTCAGAAAGAGAGCGGAGTCCAAGTGATTTTGCTGTCATCCATGTGAGTTTGAATGATTTGGACACATTTCAAGATATTTCAAGATACTTCAAGGTATTTCAAGCATACATTAGATCCTTTGGAGTGGGATCGCAACTTTGAGGTATTCTACACGGCGCACCATGCAGTCCAGCCGGAAGTCTCTGCCGGGATCATTGACGAGCTGCAGAAAAAGCAAAAGAAGAAGGACAGCGTCGAGAGCGTCGAGAGCGTTCACGGATTTTTCGGCTAACGGCTTGGCAACCAGCAATGACCAGGGTGTCGGTTTTCCAAACTCAAAGTTTGAATGCAGAATTCTCGCCTGTAATGATCGTTTATTCTAGTCGATCAAAATTCATGATCCACAATGAGAATAAGCCAAAAGAACTTCGGAAAAAAAACGGCCTTCCCTGTCCCAGTCAGATTTTTTGGAAGTACTCAGCTGAGCACAAACATGACACCCCCAGGAGCTACCTGGACCCATTTTCTACAGAGGCTGCTTCTACAAGGTGGCGGACATGTGGCGCAAGTCTGACAACGGGGGGATTAACCCCCAACTTTATGAGCATCAAAAAGAATGGGGAATGGGGAGAATGGTGAAAACCCATCCAAATTGAGGGGTTTATCCCGCAAGTTTTCAGACACCAGTTATACTGAAGCTTCCAGAGTAGTCTTCCGATGTCCACGGTGCCCAATGCATTCTGTCGTTGTAAGGAGTCGATGTTTAATTTCTACAAGCGGCCCTAGGATGTTGTTGTGTTTCAGATCAAAGAAACAGAGAGAGGAATTGCGAACATCATTATGTATATATGTATATAATATATTTTAATGGTAGTTTCACAAAGGGTGCTTGTTTTCGGGCCATGCCATGCCATGTGACTGTCATTCGCCGACTCGTTTTTTTTTCCATCTTGAAATCAATCACCTGTGACATCCTGTGACCTTCAGCGCGGAGCTAGGATGGCAACAGCTTTAAGAAGGCACATCCAGGTGTTCGCTGCCTCATTTGAAGCACTGGTCACTGGCCATGTCGCTGAGCAAAAAGTGAGCGGAGGACCGGAGGACAGATTCGAAAGGTTGTAACGAACTAATCTAGGCTGACCAGCAGTGAATGCTGGGAGAGTTTTCTATGATGGAAAGCTGGCAGTAGTATCATTGATTACAAGATTTGCCGTAATAATATGATAATAATAATAACAATATGTAGTATTGATCACAGCTAAGTTCACATCACATTCCATGCGAATGCAAGACTGGTGCAAAACTGGTTCCACGGGCGTGTGGGCGAACTTCAAAGAAGTCATGGACAGTCCAACGCCATGACGTTTTTGTCGTCCACCTTGGCGTTTTCCTGCTCCACAGATATCCACAGTCGCAGATGTTGAAATTGCCAGGCTAGCGATCCGAAAAAGCTTGGTTTGCTGTTCCTCTTCGCTGGGCTGGTGCTTTTATGGACTGGGGGGACAACTCCTGGTGGGCAAAGATCCAACAGCAGATCCACAATAACTCAAGCTGCGCATTTTTTTTTGCAGATGCTGGAACCTCAAAAGATCTAAAAATACCTGACTTCGGGAATGATTGGTCTTAGCTGCGCTTTTTCCAAAGATGCGATTTTTCATCGAACATCCTGACCCCATGACTCTGAAAATTGGTGAGGATTGGCACATCCATCAAGTGGGCAGTAGATGGATCACTGCCAGCCAGGTGGGAATTGATTGCTATGCCTATTTTGTTGTAGGATGTTGCAGGAATTCTGAGAGGGAGGCTGTTCCTGCTTGAGGTGTTTTTTTCAGAGTCAAACGTTGTAAGACTCGTAGCTTGAAGGGCGCAAATTGCGCCGTTCGGGCAGGCTGGCGCTTTGGGGGCTGTTGCCAGAGGCAGGACGCTTAAAATGGGCCGAAAGTGCTCTGGACCAGTGCGACTGGGTGATGTCGAAACTCGAGAGGGAGTGGTTTCAAGATCACTGTTGCTCAGGCGTTTGCAGCGATTAGCGTTCCTGCAGTAGTGGCACTTCTTCGTTTGAAGAGGCATTGCTGCAACGCAGCGTCGCACGAAGGGAAGCTGCAGAGTCTCGAATGCAAATGCCAACAAGTAACGTCAAGTATCAGGTATCAACTTTGATCACAAGAAAAACACAACATTTTTTTTTGAGATGTATGGAACATTATGGAACATAGACATCATAGATGATCGGCACGTCATGGGAAGACTGGTTGGCCACCACTTCACCACTAAGAATAAAAAACCGCCACAAGAATCACCACCGATGGGTCATAGCTCTCAATGTTACAAGTTAATATATATATATATATGACATTATACATAATTATACGATATAAGTTAGAATATGTGGAGGCACAATCACTTAGAAAACTCACAACTGGACAAAGATCTTTTAGAGGAAGCACCACAGCCTGCAGATTTTCGGCATCCGCTACCAGGGAGCCCACGCCGGTGTTGCTGTTGAGAGCAGCGGTGGACAAGCGCAATGCTCAACAGCTTGGGGAGGTGCCATGCTTTTCGACGATGGGAATACTGGGAATCCATTGGATAGATTCAAGGTGGTGCCCCATAGTTAGCTAAGTTGGTTTATAACTCCAGTAACTATGGTTTATGGCAGATATAACTATAGTTAATGGGGTTTATAAACCAACTTATAACTGGGGGGCACCATCCTGTGGAAACATAGGGCAGTTTGAGAACATGTGATCCTGTTGATCCTTGGCTGCCTCAAATTTGTGGCTCTATGGCAAGACAGGCGCTCCGGGTCTATGGGAAGAAAGCTGAGTTGCAGGTGGGAAGCACCATGGCGTTACTTGGGTCAATGACCTGCTTTGTGGAGGTATCCATGAAACATTTCAGGCTTGAAACATGTTGAAACTGTGAAAAGAAGCTCCTGAAAAACTGACCCGACAGTCCGACAGGCTTTGGAACTCCCCTACAACCCAGAGATGGGGGAAGAAGGCGTAGCGGCAACGACACCCCATGGGCAGTGAGTTACACCTGCTTTTTTCAAATTACCTGGGAGATGGTCATCCATTATGTCAAGAACGGGGAAGACAGGAGGGATACTGGATACAATGTCTCCCAAATGGGACTCGATATGAAATCTGCAGTATTGGGGATCTTTGAATAACTATGCACTTTCAGCACCTTGAATTTTTGCCAATCAGCCAGGATGACGTGGGACATGTTTCTTTCAGTGCTCCTGTTTCAAACTCCTCCGGCAAATGTGCAGGCCTGCAGCAGATCGTTGAGGGGCTCTCTGAAGCGGAGTCGTTTGGTCGCAGGGTCCTGGGACATGAAATGACATGCTGTCAAATGCGGGGTTCCTGAAATAGCGGTACCCCATGGTACCCCAAGTTATCATCCATTTCAATCGTATTTTCCAGTAACCATCCAGCGACTAGTCGGGGTAGCCATGACTATGGAACCCGAAATCGGATCAGTTCCAGATTCACTGAGGAAAACTTCGATTGTTTCATGAAGACGACAAATGACTGTTGGACTCAGCTGAGTAAAAAACATGAAATCAGGGGAAGTTTTACATTTTTTTTTTCGGAGAGACTTGAGGACTAAATGATTTACACTTGTATACAATTGTAAGGGTTTGATCCTGGCCCAGTGACATCATTTGGACTATTAGTGGTGAGTTTCTTTCAGTCCCATGGTGCGATTTTCTGTCCCACAGGTCTTACACGTTAAGGGGATGAACAAATCGCTGTTTTTGGGAAAAGGGGATCAGCTCCAATGGCTACCTTCGGCCGTCATGATCAGCTCCAAAACTGCTCCGAGATTCTGAAGTCCCCAGACCTGGCGGCCACTAAGGCTTGCTTTGGAAGAGCTGGACTTGTCCTACAACCCGCAGCTAGGCTTCGCAGATCTTTGCGCTGGTGGCATATTTACAATCATATTATCTCAAGCCAGGTGATTTCGGTCAAGATTGATTGTTTGTGCTAGTGATTCATGATATCTGATAAACAATATCATATGAGACCTCAAGATCCAAAAGGTCACTACTTCAAAGGAATCGGCTTTGTGTGCTGGTTTATGAGGGCATCTCGGTTGACAGGAAAACTTTACGATGAACCCAACAAGGGTAGAATCTGATGTTGTTTTGACAGGTATTTCAGCAGCTTTCAGCTCCCAGACATGAAGAGTTTCAGCAAAGAAAACTCTGATTCATCCTAAAGCGAATTAATGTCAACCCTGGATTAATAAACCCCAAACGGCTGTTTAATTGGGAGGGTACCATAAAAAAGTATTGGATGACATGACTATTGGAGGAGTACCCCCTAATTAGTAAACCATGGTTTAGCAAAATCCGGGGTTGACATTCTCCGATTTGGGGTCCTGTCAAATTCCAAGGGCTTCCAATGGCTTTCAACTCACTGCCGCATCGTGGCAACGCGACATTGTGAGAGGCGCTGCGAGCTTGACGGTGACGAAACCGCTGTGGACGAGTCTCTCGATGTTAAGGCGCTGCGAGCGGATCCAAACTGGGCAGATCTCCCACCTTGGATTCTTGGATCCTTTATCGGCTGCGCTTTTTTTTTGGCAGGTCAGCCAAAAATCGATTCCACCAGAAATCTTCATGATTTTTTTTAATGAATCAATGACATAAATCAATGACATGAATCATTGAAGAATCCATGGGTTATATGGGTTTCAGTCCCAATCCATCAATTTCCTCCATTTTTGAGCTCCAGGTTGGTGGATTGTGGCCTTCAGGAGGAAGCTTTGAAAGGATTGGCCTCGGAAGCAAGCAAGTTCGGGTGCCAAGTTTGCCACAGCCCGCAAGCTGCTTGGGGAATCTTGGGGACTCTTGGGAATAATGATAGATCTGTCGCCCATCATGGGAATCCAGTCCTCTCAACCATTTTTTAGATCCGGGATGCTGATTCATTCCTAGAGGGCGGCCTGCGAAAAGACTGGATCCAACTGGCTACACCATGGTACACGTGAAAATATTGGATCAAAATGGACGATTTAATACATCATTTTTATGCTAAAAGGATCTAAAAGGATCGTCCTCAACTCTGGCTGTGAAGTGCGTGTTCCAAGTCACCAGGCACTGGATTTGGCATCCGAACATTCCCAGTCTTTATCTCCAAAGTCGTGTTCGAGTCTGTGTCCACAATCGTGTCCGAGTCAGAGTCAGTTGAGTCAGTTGAGGTTGAAGATCAATATGTTGGACCTTTCAGGGAATTGCTTAACTGGAGCCGGAGAAACCTTGGCGGAGGCACTTGGCTCACTTGGGGTCGTTGGTTCTGCTGGACTTGGGGTCTCCAGTCGTGAGTGGTTTGACAATTTTTTTGCGCCCCAAGATCCAGTCTCATAATCATCCTGACGGGCTGAGCCATTGATTTTTTATAGGCTCAGCACAAAACACAACCCGAAGACCACAGATGTTGGCGAAAAATGGGCCACCCTTCATATCATTCACCGATCATTCACACGACCGGTGCCCAATGAGTGCTATGTGTAGCTGACTTTAGGCATGTCTAATCGCAGCCAAAATCCAGTCCTGATACCAGCGGAGGACCAAGGACTTTGGCCTTCGCCTTCGGATTGCCCTGGCTTGCAGTCCTATGTATATCTTACCCTCTGGTAATTTAACATAGCTATTGAAAATGGCCATTTATAGTGGATTTACCCATTAAAAATGATGGTTTTCCATAGTTATGTTAGTTTACTAGAGGGTATCTATATGCATGTTACATTTCTGTTGAACATGTTCACTGCAACCTTGACGAAGTCTTGACGTTTGACCGCGGAGCACTTCCCAAGACTGGAGCACCACATCGCACAAACGCTGGCTTTTCAAAGGTGCAAAGTCCTGCGTATGCGCTGTGTTTTTGGCAGTTTGCTATGCAATAAAACCTCAAGGCCCTAAGTAAACAAACCCTAAACCATCAACCCTAAAAGAAACAAACCCTAAAGCTAGCTAAGCTAGACCCTAAAACCAAACCTAAAATCCAAACCCTGAAAGTACATTTTACTATGTACAGCCAGCGTTTTTGCACTTTTCCTTAAACAATGCTGGAGGGATGTGTGGTCAAGTTTAGTCCGACGCTCGGCTCCCTTCCGACATGGCAGGTGATGGAAGCACCTTTGCTAGAGGAGGGCGACCAGGGCGACCGTGAGACATGGATAACACTGCCTGATTCATTTGATGCAGAAGATTTCCTGTTCTTTTACAGGACAAATGTGTTCAAAAGTCCTGTTGGTTGATGATTACTTTTATTGGATTATACTACCCAATGCATCAAGCATTGTCCATATTATGACAATCCTGTTCTCAACCAACCAGTATTTCTGTAATTTCATAGAACGACATTTCAGGCTTGCCATTGCTTGGATGTTCCAGGAGCTTCTGGTCATCTCACCCAAACCCTAAACCCTTCTGGTTCCAGAGCGGTAAACCGCAGGACTTGGCAGTAGCCAACTGCGCCTTGAGTCTGGAAGATCTGAGACATATTGCTGAAGAACTGGCCTATACCAGCCTCAGGCCTTCTGAATTCCGTGTCAAAAAGCACGTGTCACGTGAGTCTTTTCAGTGCCCGCTGGGTCTTCCAGGGTGCCCACAGGTTCGCATGTAGGTGCAACAGTCGTATCACTGATCCAATACCAAACAGCCGCCTGCTACCTTTTTTTCCTCGCAAACATTGCGGGCTGGCCGGATTGTAAGACTCTGCCAGACCAATGGTTTCGCTTGGGGATAGATTTTAAGACTATAATATATATATGTATAATAATATAATATATGTATATATATATAATATGTATATATATAATATGTATATATATATATATATAATATGTATATATATATATATATATATATATATACATATATATAGTGATTTCTGGGGGATGACGGATGAGCAAGAAACATCCAAGCTCTTTGGGTATGTTTTGAGTAATTTTGCCACCTGCGAGTGTCTCGAGGTCGCTGCAGCTCGCGGGCAACAACCTGATGGCTGTTGGTGTTGAGGTCGGCTGTTGGAGCTGAGAGAAGGATGAACTTGACACTGATCATTTGGCAGTGTGTCAAAACCTTGTACCCCTGGTGAACATCAAAATAGCTGGTAAATGAATGTTCATCCCACTAAAAATGGTATGTATAGGTATTGATGCATACACTGATCTTGAGTCGCCAGCCATGACACTTCTAGACATGGGTAAGAAGAGGCATCAATATTTTTTAGACGCTTTTTTGGGACACACCAAAAATCGATATCAACGTCGGATTTTCGGGTGCCCCCCATTTTGGTCCGAAAACTGTTGACCCATTCCCCGTTTTTTCATTTGCCAGGTGTTATCAGATCATTTGCCAAAGTGTCGCATCACCAATTTGGGACTGGAGAGGAATGCGTTGAAGGCCCAAGACCTCCAGTGTCACTTGGCGGCATCGATTCGGCAAGCTACCCTCTGGTAATTTGTTACATAGCTATTGAAAATGGCCATTTATAGTGGATTTTCCCATTGAAAATGGGGATTTTCCATGGCTATGTTAGTTTACCAGAGGGTACATTGATTCAGCTTTTGTGTGTCTATTTTTTTGGGGGGTACCACTGGAATCAATGGAATCTGGATGAACAATTAGAAGCGGCTTCCGACATTTTTTTCGTCACTGGAATTTGTTCGATTCCATTTTTAGAATTGGCCCATTTTTTCGTGGTTTTCTGTGTATTTTCCATTCATTTTTACCTCAGTTTTCATGAGAAAACCTGGGGTTTTTGGACGAAACTCCGAGGTTTAGGTCAAGCCTGGGCCAAACGGCCCTTCTCGCGGATGGGACTCCAGGGGACGGGGCGCCTGGGAAAGCTGGACCTTCTGATGGTAAAAATGGCAGCTTTGACACATCAAAGATCAGTTGGTTCAGGAACACTTGTAAAATCTTGTAAACCAATGCGGCTTGTATATATATATAACTCTTCTCATGCACCCTTGTCCCCTTCAGTGTGACTTCCCAAAAATGCATTTGGACTCGACCTTTTTTATATGTGAGTGACACATTTAGAAAAGCCAACCGTCCAGGAACAACATGTCGGATGAAGAGCTGAAAACCTTCATCAAGACCTTGCGCTCGATGTCGGCTTAAAAGAGGGGCCCTTATGCGAGGATAGGCAAAAACTATTGGCAATTCAGGACATCTATAACATGCCTATAACATCTGTATAAAATCAACGAAATCACCATGACAGACCGAAAAACAGAACAGTGAACTTCAGTTCGGGACCTGGAGCGTAGTCAGCTACACCAGTTTCAGAAAGAAGTTGCGTCCTTCAGATGATGAAATAGTTAGCTCAGGCACCAGAGCTCAAGAGCTCGCCAGTGCTTGATCCGATGAAGTTTCCGATGAATCCGGATGAACCCAGATGAATCTTCTCATCTCCGGGGCATTTGAAGACTTGAATTGTCTCGCCATGCGCAAACCACGAGCAGCAAGATCACATGACATCACATGACATCACATGACATCACATGACATCTTATGGCATCTTATGACATCTTATGGCATCTTATGACATCTTATGACATCTTATCACATCTTATGACATCTTATGACATCTTATGGTGACTACTAGATGTCATGGTTAAGTCATGGTTAAGTCATGGTTAAGTCATGGTTAAGTCATGGTTAAGTCATGGTTAAGTCATGGTTAAGTCATGGTT
>Ga0126342_10009058_pt1 | contig 17829 bp, 13 predicted proteins | sample Cyp1metagenome_FD_92528 | JGI IMG/M metagenome (GOLD analysis project Ga0126342, IMG submission 92528) | Coral microbial communities from Lord Howe Island, Old Settlement Bay, Australia - Cyphastrea 1 metagenome | ecosystem: Host-associated > Invertebrates > Cnidaria > Coral ... | reverse complement strand
TGGTTAACAGTCCAAATTGGACGGTGCAGTATTTTTGGAATTTTATAACCTATTTTCCTTTTCAATTTATGACCAAATAGGTCTTGCTGTGCAAAAAAGGGGCAGACAAACTTGTGAGTCTTTATATATATAATGACTACATTATATGCAGAACATACATATATTAAACTCTCCAATACTAAAAATAGTGGGTAAAACCCAATGTTTAAATGTACTTGAAGGGTCTAGGTGCATGCATATAGAGAAACAAAACAGTTCTTTGGCTTGTTTCGAGCGTGATCAACATAACTGGTTGCGCAGGGCCTATCATTGAAGGGATGCGCAGGAAGAAAGACTGGTCCAGTCGACAATTCCATAACTTCTGGAAACGATTTTTTTCAATAAAGTGTTGCAACATTATGGAACCACAACTATATATACATTTGTAATAAATACATGAATATATATATATATATATACAAATACATTGATACATATGTATATATATATATATATATATTTAATATACAAATGATAATCTTCCATACCTGTGCATCCTGGTTTATTTTCCACCTGATTCTCGCTGCCGCTTGCCAACTTTGATTGCAAGGCTTCCCTTGCATTTGTCCCTCCAAGCCATTAGCGTGCTGATCTTCCAGTTACAACGTTCGGGCGACTTGTTAAAGGAACCATCATGGTACTTTTGAAAACGCAACTGGCTTGGTTGAAAGACGACTCTCTATTTTTGTTGCTATCCCATAGGATCCATGGTGCTGGTATATATGCTAACATAAAGGGGGTATATTGGTAAATGTTACCATATATACCAATATATACCATACATGGATCCTATGGGATCCTATGGGTATGTGTGTGAATATGTTGCCACCATGGTGGAAGGACATGTTTATATTTTCGCAGCGGTGGAATGTGTCAGAGCAAAAATTTCTCAGAAAAAGTGCCGCTCGGAGTGCAGCTTTTTCAAGTCGATCGATTTCGTGGAAATACCCGGCCTGGTAAACATACAAAAAACTATGGAAAATCACCATTTTCAATGGGTAAATCCACTATTTCTATGGCCATTTTCAATAGCGAACTGTGAATTTACCAGAGGGTACACTTGTTTGATCAGACATAGATTCCACTGAGATTCATTTGGCAGATCCTGAGAACGGGAACACGACTTATTTCTTTGCTGCATCATTCATGCTGGAGATCGCGCAAAGTACCGCAAATTGTTAACCTATTCTGCGATGCCACTTGTGAAAGCCAACGGCATGTCAATAAGAACCCAATTTGCAATGGAAATCCCAATTGGAAAATGTTCGCCATTTGTTACTTCACCCATTCCCAAATTTACAAGTTCTTCAACCTCACTAGGTTGAAGTGACATGGCACCTGGTATGCCTCAAGGAGCTATGACAACGCCCCTTCTCTATTCGAAGTCACGCGGATTCGATGGAGATCATTGGCACCCTTTGGCTGCTTCCCTCATGGCGCAGATGACCGATGGAGCAAGCTCAGGAGAAACTGAGATTTGGTGATTCAAAACTCGGATTTGTCTTCACCAACTTCACCAAGTCACTTCGAAAAGCAAATCACCATGAAAATCGTAGGCCTTGCTGATTCATCCGCATGGAGTGACATGAAGCTGAGGACACCTAAAAGATTGTGGACACTCCATAGTCACGGGAGTACCCCAAGTTCGCTGGATGGTTTATTTCATGGAAAATCCATCTATACATGGATGATTTGGAGGTAGCCCCATGACTTAGGAAACCTCCAGATGTTTTTGTTGACATTTTTTTTGTCATCTACTGATGGTGTTTGAGTTTCGTCAAAGTTCACCAGAGGGTCCCCAAATGGTGGGGTGTGGCATTGTTCTATATACTTTTTGTGGTGTAGAATGAGATTAAAGCTGATAAAACCTGATAAAAATATGTTGAATGTTATCATTGAAGACATGTTGGATGGGATTTTTATGAGTGTTGTTCAACTTTTGGCCAAAGGTCTCCAAAAAACTCAACAACAAAATTACTTCACAGATGTGCTGCTTGAATTTCTGTGGCAGGATTGGTTGGCAGATGTGGATGCCGTGTGCAGCCCCGAACCCTCCTGGAGTTTCAGAGACGAGGACAGCCAGCGAAAAATAGGTGCTAAGGCTGAGAAAAAGCTGAAGGTTTCTTTGGAAAAAATATATGAACACATGGGATTTGGAATAGAAAATGGGAATATATTGAATATATCACCAAGTCCAATGGCACGTCATCATTTTCATAGTGGCCATTTGGTGGTATCAATTTCAGAGTCACACCCAGATTGATATTTAATTGCCTTCGGCAAGCCCGTCTGCCATAGAGAGGTGGCCTCAAGGGAGTTAAAACGGAAGCGGCTTGTGTAGCAAGTGCTGGCTATAACACCCCCCAGCAAAGTAGCGCCAGGTACTATGTATGAGCCTCTGGCTTGACAGCAGACCGCTGCATGGAAGGAGACACGGTGGAAGCGGAGAGAGATTGCCCCAAGGGAAGTTGATGTGCACGCTAAGTGGAAGCCTGAGAGAGAAGCAGAAGAGAAGAGAATAAGAAGAAGAGGAACAAGAGGAACAAGAGGAAGAAGAGGAAGAAGTGGAAGAAGTGGAAGAAGATGAGACGAAGACAGAGCCGTAGATCAGAAGCAGCTTGAGTAGCAAGCGCCTGCTTGAACAACCTATGCTGGTCGATCAGACACGCCGGCAGGCCGGCGGATTTGACCCACGAAACAGATTGGCTGAGAAACTATGGGGGGTGAGCAAAAGGTAGCAGCTATGGATCCTTAACATCACCTGAATATCGGATTATATTTTGAAGTTGTAAGATACAAATGTATCATCAGATATTTCCAGCTCTAGTCATGTCTTCCCAGTTAGCTTGTTATATAGATCCTGGTCGATCCACTTATGGGTTTGTCATGGGTTGTACAAACATGGTGGCGGCACCTGTACTGTAAGAGGCCCGTGACCACAAGGGGGTTCATACCCCAAAATTGCACGCGGAAACGACTGAAATATCTGAATTTGGTGAAAAAATTGAAGGTAAATCTGCTATGTTCATATCTCAAACACATAAAACACATATATATATATATGTATAAATATATTATTGGTTCCAGGCCTGTTACGATGTCCAATTTTTTGTCTGGCCATGTTCCAATGGTCGACCATAGTCATCATAGTCCCATCTCCCATTGGAGCATGGTCATCCCACCCCTCAGGGTTTTTCTGTACCCCCTGTAAACTACCGTGGATGTTGAAAACCCAGCATTTGAAATTTGTAGATGATTTTCCTACAGGAAACCCATGCATTTTCCACATGTAAACGTTTACCCTAGGGCCCTAGGGTACCATGTTTGGAAGCCATTCGATTGGTGGGTCATTCCCATGCCCAAAAAAACGAGCCAGGACCGTACCGTGCTGCTATGGGCCCTTGTGCCCGCACCGACACGCGGAGATCGCTTGAAGATGTTGAATCTGAAGCTTGGCTTCCGAGGTCATGGAAAGGACGTGCATGGTGTTGTCTCAGAACTAGATGCATGGGGACATATGCATATTAACTAGGATCTATAGGCATCTATAGACATGATGTAGATACCAAATTTCCCTTATATTTTGGAAGGGGTATGAAGGGGTCGATCCTCTTATAAATGGTTTATATATAGGCATTTTGTAGTTACAATGAGCCCCCTAACCAGGGCATTTTGTAACAGGGCACCTAAAAGGCAAAGTTGTCCATTTTGAAGTGTTCATGTTGTAAGAGTTTTGAGGGGCCAACTCATTTTATAACACCATCGAAATTGTTGTTTTGAGGCTTTTTATAAGCTCAAGATGCTGCTATTGAACATAAACAAAAACAAACAACTCAGAAGGGTGTGCAATGACATTTTGTAAGGAGATGTCGTCAAGAGTAGAAGAACCATTTTGTAAGAATAATATGCGTTTTAGGCATTGATACAAATTGTTGTTCAGATCTATAGGCAAAGAGACATCATGAGAGGAGTTGTGGTAGGCAATGAGGCCAAAGAAGCAAAAATACAACAACATAAAAGGTGGCAAAGAAAAGGAATCCTTACAAAAAGGCTGCTTGAAAATCAACGAGTCCGGAAAAACAGAAACAGGGAACCAGAAGTTGTTGCCTTACAAAATGATGCCCGAAAACGCTATCTGAAATCACAATTTCTTATAAAAAGGTCATCGAGTGGGATACAACATTCATATCATGAAGAAAGTTGTCACCTTACAAAATGATATAGGATTTTAAAGTCGAATGTGGGTGCTAAAAACCTATGCTTTTTGTAAGGGCCAAAATTCCTAAAACCTATTCTTTTTACAAGGCTTTTCAAAATCCCACTGGTTTATGCTTAGAAGAAGCCGGGTGCGACCCCTGCCCCCTAATCTGAACGGGGATATGTAGATCAGTTTCAAACAGAATAGGGGTATCAAAATGTATCAAAGATATTCAAAGATTAGCCATGCCACAAGAAATGTGAAGACCACACAGCTATAAGTCTGAGGCACTAGGTACCCTCTGGTAAACAAACATAGCTGTTGAACATGGCCATTGAAATAGTTGATTCACCCATTAAAAATTGTGATTTTCCATAGTTTTTTGTATGTTTTCCAGAGGGTACCCCAAAAAATGGCTATCCGGGTGTTCTATCCCAGGTTCTGAGGATTCTGGAAACTTGACCCGCTGAATTTTGTTTGAGATGTGGTTTGAGCTGATCTTTGACATTGAAAGTCGTTGTGGTTAGGAGCTGATTTATCAAACCCGATATACAATAATGATGTATACAGAATATACATAATTATTGTATATCACATTGTTACATCGCCATACTAATCATGATTTGATATGTCGAATGGACTCGAATGGCATATACTATATATAATTATATATACTGGTTGGTGCTTTGGAACATTTTATTTTTTTCCATATATAATATATTGGGAAGATATTTTTCAGAGGGTTGAAACCACCAAATAGTGTGTGTATATATATATGTAGTTATCATCAGGACCCGGCGGGAACACTGAGGAATGGATTGGTGATGGTCGACATCAGGCCGTATCGGCTTGGCTGTTACTGAGTCGGGCGGGCCACCTCTTCAGAGAAAAAGGGAAGCCTACTGGTACTGATATGTAGCGATTATTTGTGATCATGTTGGGAAGTGTTTATTCAAGTTTATTGGATAGTTTTTGCGGTCAAACATGGCTAAACGTTACGTGATTTGATATGATTGATTTATATATATATATATATATATGTCTGTATATATATATATTTAATTATGTATATATGTATATGTGTGTGTGTGCGTGTCGATATTTTTTGCAAGAAGGAAGCTCATTGTCACTGGATTGGTTGAAGGGAAAGTCTAGAGTAAACCATGGTTTTCCCCATGAAATATAGGGGGTTCCTAGTGACATTGTCAAGAAGTTTGTTGGATAAGGAAATCTTGCAGCGTGGAGTAGCAGATCTTGCAGGGATTGCCTGATAGGCCATAGAAAATGATGGAACATCATAGAATATCATAGGAGAAAAACACATGGAACATCTAAGCATTTTTGGAAGATGTCAATAATCGTCAACAATTTGTAACTAGCTTTGCCAAGAACTATGATGCTGCTTCGCACAAAAAGCCTCCCGGCAGGCAATAACCTCAGAACTCGTCAAGCCACGCTTGTCAGGCCGAAGCTTCTTCGCATCATCGTGACCGACACATTGTCACCTGGATTTGTTCAAAGTGCCGTTTGGGCGCTGGCTTACCTCACTTCGCCACCAACCCCAAGTTGCATAGTCATCTCTGAATGTAAACTTTTTGTTGAAACAATTTCTTTGATTTGCTTGCGAGGAATGCATTCATTCCCCTGGACAGTACTTGATGTAGCCCCAACAAGACCAACAGATGAAAATCTAAAGATATGGAAGGACCAACAATTATGGCTCTTTACCAGTTATAAGTCACTTATCATCCATCTATGATCATTTATGGATTAATAACCCCACTAATAACAAATTGTATCCATATATATATACATATTATATACACACCATTTATAGCTGGTATACAGGGCTTTCACTGAACAACCATTGATAACATAAATTGTTACTGTACTATTTGGGCTTGGGTTCGACGTTCGAGTTTTATCGTCATTGGAGCTATACCAAGATGGAGGTGTCCGTTCAGTGATTTTTTGCTTCCTCCAAATCATCCAAGTCATTTTTATGCATTTTTTCTATTGAAACCCATGGTTTTGGGATGTTTTGGGGAGCCCCTATAGTTTAATAAAGAACCCCCCAGTCATCATGTCGGTTCTATCCCCATGGTCAACTCAGTCAACTCAGCTCATGGCGACATGGCCATTTCAGTGGTACAAGGTGAAGTCCCTCCAGTGATGTTTTTTTTGGGTTTATAAGCCCCATGAATACTACATATGGTTGATATTCTTGTCTCATTTTCGGTCCCTTTTTGGTGGTCCCTAAAACCAACTTTTCTTCCTTACCGGAAAAAAGTCCCTCCGTTTGTAGCCGGTCTACAACTGGTGTTTTACCTTGTCTTACCGTTTTACCTCGTAAGTTTAGTACTTTGAACATTTTTTGGGGGTACAAACAGGGGGTCTTGACAGTTGACCCCTCCGAGGATGCACACCACTCACCGCTTCCAGTGGCTCAATCTCTGGGGTGCAATTCTCCCAGGTTGCTGCTGCTGGTGCTTTTAAAGTAAGGAGAAATAATAAGAAATAAAACCCACAATGAATCAATGAATCCATGTTTTCTTTAAATGAGTCATTGAGATTTTCGGGCTCTTCACAGTTTCCTATTCCGAAATTGCCAACATTCTGCGCTGCGCGGTTTGATTTTACAATCGAACGCCTTGATGGGCAGCAAACTTCCAGCGGGGTGCCCCTTTCAGAGTCCCGAATATGAATTTATCGCGTCGGATCGAGATGATGAGTTTCAATTCACTTTTCAAAATGTTGGAGATCATAATTCTCACAATTGTCCCTCCAAGTTTCCATTATTTTCTATATCCTATCCATCCTATGGGGTTCCATTCCATGGCTTCAGTGGTTGGCTGGGGCTTAGCTCTGTGGCAGATCAGAGCAAATATCACCTGTCCGAAGACGGCAAGCGGGTGGTTCTGCGCTTGCCGGGATCCCAGTCACGGACGCGGCGTGGAGAACTGAATAATTGTTGAACTAATTACGATCAAGTATGAATATGAAATGAATATGATGACACTATAAATAAAGTATAGATAGATATAAATGCTATTAAATACTATAATATATCTAGACTATAAATAGACTATACCCGTTCTTTGTTTTACATTGACATCTTAAGATTTTTGGACCAGTCATGTTGCCTCACTTGGCCGGGAGGTTGGGTTGTTGATATCCTGAGTGAACACCTCAACTATTCCAGTCAAAACCTCAGTTATCTCATGGTGAATAGTTACCCTTTGAACTACCCTTTGGTTATGACAGTCACAGTTCGCCACGGTAATGCCATGGCATCGAAATAGATGGTTTACCGAACTTCAAAATGGGTCTTTCCATGGCTATGGCACAAATAACCAGAGGGTATCTCATTCGGGTCACTGGAAAGTGGTGGAAAGTTATACCAGAAAAAATGCCCAAATAAGAAAACAACATTTAAACAAAAAAAAACAGCCATGATGAGAAAACTGAGGCGCAAAGTGAACGACAGCTTTGCTGCAGGGTACGGTATCTCAGTCCCCAAAGGTGTGTCCAGGCAGAGACCGATGGCGTTGTGAGTTTGTCATGGCCAAGTGGCGGATAGACATGGTTATGTGAGCTCCTGATATGGGGGTTTCCATAGTCATGGGGGTAGCCCAAAATACAGGATTTATAATGGAAAGTCCTATTAAAACGGATGATTTAGGGGTATCCACATTTTAAAACCTCCATATAATTGATGGTATTTATGTCACTTGCAAAAGTTAATAGAGATATTCTGAATACACCTATTCAACTTGAAGCACTTCCGAGTCTGAGATATTGCAAGTACTTTAAGAATTGTTCAGAATGAAAGAGGCTTTCGAGGAAGTTCTTCTTCAGCGTTCAATCACAGTTTTGATGTCAGGTCTTCTATGTGTGGAAACATTGGTCGTGCGACGCCTTTCATGTTGATAACTTTATTGATAATTGATGACCATTCAACTCAAGACTAGCGGAACAGGCATCAAGGAACATGTAGAAACTTGAAAGAGATGCAATGGGTGCTTTTCTACCAAACTAATGCCCCTAACATTAGATACCACCCTATGAACCCCCACAATGGATAGAACCAATACTAAACCATCGGTATTGCTTGGGTGTATTTTATATGATCGGGGAAAGTGCAACGTGGGCCCTCCTAGATATCCAAGACCTAAGAGAATCGAAGTTGGTTTCTAATTTGGGCTTAACTTTGGTTTATGGTAGATACAACTATCTAGACTCTAGACAATCCGGTTGTACCCGCAACAAAAAATGTTTTACCCAATAACTAATCTTAGTACTTTTACCATTTGTTGGGTTGTATTTGGAGGGTCTAGGTAACTATAATATACTCATTATAACTCATCATTGTAACTAATCATTTTCAAACAATCGTAATTCAGCACGATATATCACTATTATGGTATTGATAATATAATATATATATATATACATATCACAATCATAAACATCATTATAACAATACGTTTAATAGAGACTTATAAACCAACCTTCACATCACCGGCCGGGGCCCTTTGGTCCAAGGCCCTGGCTCAGTTTCCTGGATCTGAGGCTGGTGGAAGGGCCACGACTGGCGTAGACGAAGATGCTGTGTATATATATATATATTTATAATATGAAAATTATATTATAGCATATTGTATTATATTATATCATATCATATTATATCATATTATATTATATTATATTATATATTATATATTATATATTATATATTATGTATTATGTATTATGTATTATATATTATATATTATATATTATATATTTTATATTATATATTATATATTATATTATATTATATTATATTATATTATATGTATTGATGGATGTAATATATATATATATATGTTTATGTATATATATATATGTATTGATATGTGTATATATATATATACATACACATATAGATACATTTAATATATGAATCTATATATTTTAGATTCTTGATGTATATGTGAGATGTTTTCAAGAACCATATCAGTTTCTGACACCTGGTCGTCAAGCCATCATGCTGCCTGACGCTGCTTCATGCTTGAAGATTCCGCCCCAAACGGTGCACGCCAAAAACAATCCCGAGATCGACCCCGAGTAAACTCTCCCGGTAGCTTTCGAACGAACCAAGAAGTGAACATCCTGTCAACCCTGGATCAATACACTCCTGGCTGTTTAATTGGGGGGGTGCCATTTTAGTACCAGATTACCACTGGTACCCCTCCAATTACCCACTGGTAAACTAACATAACTATCGAAAATCTCACTTTTGATATATATATATATATATATATCAACTATAACTGGGCAATTTTCCATAGCTATGTTAAATTGCCAGAGGGTAATGAATCAGCGTTTATTACTTTATCAATGCGGCGTTGACATTACATATTGAGTCCATGTCCATGAAATCCAACTGTGATTTATAACGATTTGTACATCCTTATCACATTTGATCACTTCTTTATCCTTATAACATGGAAAAAACAACATTGTTAAGAGGTAAATCATGGAACAAAAGGGGTACATGTCCATAGAGAACTCTTAAACTACCGAGGACGGGCCGATCCCATTCAATAAAGTTGATGATGATCCCATGTTTGATGGATTTTAAGGGCAGATCCTCATGAAATCTTCATTAAATCGCCATGAAATCCCCATGAAATCCTGAGGACAGGACGCGTGCACCTGGAATCCAACGCTTGGCCCAAAATCCTCCAAGAGCTCCAGGGAGTGACCCGACCGGACGACCGATGGACCCGATGGATCTGGGGAGTCGATTCTATGATTAGTTTTTTTGCATTTTTGTTTCGTTGTTTGTTGTTTTATTCATTTAAAACTCATTTATCTATATAAGCATTTATGAGTGGGCGAGTTAGTCAGTTGGTTACTAAGGTTGTTATGATGTTTTGATTACTTGGTTATTTTTGATATATATATATATATATTTGCTACATTATTATTATTACTAGTTTGTTTTGCTTATCATTAGTATATACAGTATATTTATTATTATTACCATTATTATACTTATCATTGGTAGTTATTATTATCATGGATTTAACCATAGATCAACCATAGATCAACCATAGATCAGCCATAGATCAGCCATAGATCAACCATAGATCAACCATATATCATTATTGTTATGAAATATCCCAGGTATACGGTATATCATTATTTCCATTTAATAATAACTATAAATATTGTATAATAGAGCATGTATTATTTCCATTGTTATGACATATCTTCTACATGCTCTACAGACATTCTGAATCCCAGGCCTGGCGCAGTGAGGACGAAGAACCCATCGAAGTTCTGGGCGACCAGGTCATCTGGCCCCAAGGTGCCAAATTGTGGCGAGTTCACCGTGGATGTTCTGCCGTGAAAAAGCTGGGTTTGATAGGGGAAACCATGGAAAAACCTGGTTTTTATAGGGGAAAAATCAAGGGGAAAACCACCATTTTTAGGGGAAACTATGGGGAAACCTGTTTTTTTTAGGGAAAAACCTTTCGGTTTTATAGGGGAAAGCCTGAAACGAATAGGTCAGAGGATTCCGGGACGGTTGATGACGGAAACAATGAAAAAAGTTGGAATATAGTCGAAAAAATGATGGTTAGTTGATTATTGAGGGATTGTATTAGCCATTCTATACTGGGGATTATCATAAGCCCCCCTGATTTGAATTGATTTGAACCAACCAGGGTTGATTGGTTGGAGGTGGATGCTTCGTGTGGTTTCATTTTCAAAGTCAGAATCTATTCTTAGTCGAAGATTTGGGCATGGATCAATACCTATACATACCATTTTTAATGGGATGAACATCCATTTACCAGCTATTTTGATGTTCACCAGGGGTACAAGGTTTTGACACACTGCCATTTGATTGTTTTGTTTCCAAAAGAAACTAAGATTGGGATAGATAAAGGGTCCATTTTGTCATGATTCATCTCTCCCCTTCGTCACACAGGAAGCCGGGATACACTTCTGGTAGACGAGTCAGATGACTCCTTCAGTCTTCATCAAACTGGAGATGCTGACAAGGTCTAAATGTTGGGAGCAGATGGTCAGATGGTGGAAAAGTTGTGGCATACACTGTGTGGCCAGATCAATTTGATCAATTTAGATGGGAAGTCAGCAAATCAACTTTGAAAGGTAATAACAATGGTGTAAGGGCAGATCTTAGCCACCAATTCCACCATAAAAACAAGGGATTTCAAACCTTCCACATCCTGATAGGTGAAAACCACATCTTTATATATTGCCTGAACCATCAAACCATCTATTATTGGTCGATTCACCTTTTGAAGGGTTGGTTGTGCCCCCACGTTCTCTTTGAGAGTGGCAAAGGAGTGGCTGGCCCCTCTTAGAGTAGCAAAGGTAAATGTTGTGATGGGGGCAATAGCTTTGAAATGTCTGTTCAGCGTGGATCTCAACATCCCCATTCTATGGTCCCAAATATGTGGTTTCATCCCCAAAAACCCGTTGAAATAGGGGATTAACAGTTGAACATCTCTAATTAATTATATAGCCTATGAGAATGTAAATATACATGTAAATATATTCCTATGAAATAGGGGAATTATAATGAATTATATAGCCTATGATAGTCTATGTAAATATGGAATGTATTCCCGCGGGCGTTTTTTTTTCACCAACGGGACTTTCCCCCGTCTTTCGATGTGTCAGGTTCCACACAGCAATTGTAGGGGCTTCTATCAGCGATACTTGGCAGACGTCGATCGGGAGCAGGGATCGATTGTGATCATGGCTGGCTGGAGAATCCCTTGTAAATGGAGGTGTAAACGGTTTGATTACCGGATGGTAGTTATGATGTTTCCGATCAAAATATATAGAGGAATATATATGAGATACAAAGCATGTGCATACAGTATCATATAGTCATTTTTGTCCAGCTGTATGTGTTAGTTTTTTAAAATATGTTCACGCTGTGGTGTTCCTTAGAAACTTTAGAGTCTGTTCAAAGAACATCAATTGAAATCAATACTGTAGATTCAGCTGCTGATCGCACAATGAATCTTCAAGCCCTTCAAGATTGGTGATAGCTATACGGCTATGAGTCAAAACCGATCGAATCCCCTGCTTTTCACATCATGATAGCTGACAGTTGTGGATGCTCAGATCCATGGCGTGTGTTTGTGGTGAACCTTTGGTACCGATGATACCCATGTCAGACCCATTATTCGACCGCCAGTTTGATTACCAAGGTGAGAGCTTCCTGATTCGCTGGGAAGATGAAGATACCTGGTCCCGCATTCCAGGTTTGGCCTTGCAACGGAAGGAGCAGCGCCAGGGAACTACTGGACCTGGTGGAAAGTGAAGCGATTTCTTTGTAAAGTCTGGCGGCTTGTCAGAGCTTGTCAGAATTGGAAGGCTTAAGACAAAATGTGTATTGCTGTGTACAACATGCAGTTGATATATGCGGTACAGGGAATTGTGTTGGGAAATGCTACAGAACAGACACCCAAGGCCCAAGAAGACAACGAATCGCGATAAGTCTGTAGGTCTGCACAGTTGCAAATATATGCTAATATGTTACCCTCTGGTAAACTAACATAGCCATTGAAAATGACCATTTATAGTGGATTTTCCCATTAAAAATGGTGATTTTCCATAGTTATGTTAGTTTACCAGAGGGTAGATTCAAAAGCCATCAACACTTTCACTGCACCCCAGACGAGTGCAAGTGATACTTCCAGTGATTCCAGTGATATCCTCAGACGCGGCCGGACATATGATATGTTTGATACCGGGATACTTTCAGCTCCAATGGATTTTTACCATGATGACCATTCTCCAAGTAAAAGTGACCTCTGATTGGTGGTTTGGAACATGGCTTTTATTTTTCCATATATATTGGGAAGAATAATCCCAACTGATCAACTGACGAGCATATTTTTCAGAGGGGTAGGTATACCACCAACCAGTGACCATAGATTGGAGGTTAAAACCCATAAGAATTTAATTTGCATCTTCTGGCCTCGCCAGGAGGCCGGTCGAGAGGCCAGCACCAACAAATCCAGGGAGCAAACGGGTTTTCGATGGCACTGATTTTTCTCATGTGTCCCAAAGGTTGCCCCTTCCATTCAAGGTGCAGCTCTTAAAGTCTTAAAGTCGGATCAGGATGCTGACGGCATGTTGACGGTCCGATGACGGCCTTTTCTGTGCCAATGAGTAGCCAAGCCAAATTTTTAAATCCTCCATTTCGGTGACCCGAAGAATGTTTGGGGCCCCAGGGCGAATCGTACCCACCAACAAGCACTGAGGCCTTAGTAACAATCTATTATCGGGATTGCAACTTTTGGGGAAGTGAATCAAATGAATCCCCTTGATATATGAAGAAGACCCAAGTCATGCAGGGTTTCAGTAGCTATTCTCTTCGGGAATAGCTCAGAAGAAAGTGGCAGCTGGCAGCCTGAGATTACTTCCCCAAGAGATCCATTAGTTTTGCCCTCAAATCACCTAGGACAGGCATGGCAAGCCTTAATTTCTTATCGATTGTGTTTGTATCCACAGTATATGTATATTTATATATATATACGTAGAATTATTAGATATACATATATATATATATACATTACATTATTTATATATATATATATATTACATTATTGTGTATATATATATATAGTATTGTACATATATATATATTACATTATTGTATATATATATATATATATATTACACTATTGTATATATGTATATTACATAATATCATAGTATATATGTCATATATTCTAAATATATATATATATATTACTTGATAATTACGCAATCTACATCACATGAGTTTATTTACTTTACATGGCACAGATGCGACATATAGCCGTGCCCGCTTTTTTCCGCACAGGTCTTGCCCCTGCAGTACGACCAGCAAATGGCCAGATGGCTTCCATGGCTTCCTCTTCAGGCAGCGAGTTCGATGGACAAATCCACCATTTTTTCGTGGGAAATCACCTAATTTCTATGGTAAACTAACATATTCCATCATTATCCCTTTTACCCTCTGGTGAACTAACATAACTATTGAAAATGGTGATTTATAGTGGATTTTCCCATTAACAATGGTGCCCCATAGTTAGCTAAGTTGGTGAACATAACTCCAATGTCACTATGGTTTTTGTTGGTGATATATCCATAGTTCATGGGGTTTATAAACCAATTTATAACTAGGGGGCACCACCTTGTATGGTGATGTTCCATAGTTATGTAACAAATTTTCCAGAGGGTACCTACAAAACTGGGTCTTTTATGGGGTAAATGTTGGTATTCCATACATTGAGCATATGGGTATGGCTTCTCAGGGTTTCTTAAGGGTATCTTAAGGGTCTCTTATGGATTTGTGTTCTGTTTTCGTATGGTTTCTTATGTTTCCTGTTTTCGAGCTTTTTTTGGGAATGTCGGCAATTTTTGGGACGCCTTGGGCCTTGGGCTAGATACAAAATAATGGCACCATCCTGAACTACCCTTTGGTTATGACTAACAGTTTGCCATGGTATAGATGGCCCAACTTCAAAATGGGTGGATCTTTCCATGTCTAACTGCACAAATAACCAGATGGATCCAGATGCTAGTTTGGCCGAGTTTGGATGCAACATAGCACTTTGGAATTTTTTCAAGACATCGATCGACCCATTTTTGGCCAATGGTATACCGTGCTAGCCGCTTCGCTGCTTCGCTTCACTCAGAAATGGGCTCATGGTTTTCCTGTCCAGTGAATCCATAGAAGTTGTACCCTCTGGTAAACTAACATAGCTAGTGAAAATGGCCATTTATAGTGAGTTTTTCCCATGAAAAATTGTGATTTTCCATAGTTTTTTGTATGTTTACCAGAGGGTAATCCCAACGGCCTGGTGTTTTAGATATGCCAAGCCATGGCAACTGTCAGGAGATGAGGCGACAGAGCTGCCAATGGTTGCCTTCCTTGAGCACTGAGGCAATTTCCAGACGAAAACAGCGGTTTTGTTGCTCCGAAAAAGTTGATTTTGGGGGCTAGAAAATGGTCAATTGTTGATGAATCATGACGAATCTGTCAACAAAAAACACACTGTTAGCCCAACTGGTTGGTGGTTTGGAACATTTTGTATTTTCTATATATTGGGAATAGTAATCCCAACGGACTAATATTTTTCAGAGGGGTAGGTATACTACCAACCAGCCCAAGAATTGTGTCCAGTTTTGGGCTTTCAGCTTTGGTCGTGCACGGATCCACGGATCTTGGCAGCTGATGTTGTTGTTCCAACGCCACTGCCACGAAGGTCTTGATCCCAGCACCTGACCCCACCTCCACCCATCTTACCACAGCATCACATATGCTGGAGCATCTGCAAGGGAACATTACGACCAATATATATATATATACATATATATATATATGTTGGTAGATTATATCATGGTTAATAAGGGAAATCATCCCCACATGGCCTTAATTCAGGTTAGTGAAATATTATAATTTACCCAGATGTATACATACATATATATATATATACACATGCTCAGAATGACACCTTTTGAGGATAGCCATAACTACATTTACGGTATGGCACGCATAGGTATAAAGAAATACCATTTTAAGGATGTTTTTTGAACCAACCATTTATTGTAAGTCATTGGGGATGGTTCACAAGCCCTGCAGAGGTTTCACTGCTGATTCAGCTGGCGGAGGACAAGGCACACTCGCAGTTTCGGACTTGATTTCAAAACTGCGGTGTTTTTTGGGTGCAGATTCTGGTCCCAAGAAACAGTAGAAATGGGTTTGTCTGAAAATAGGGTATATTCCCAATTATAGCCATTTAATAGGGATAATGATCATTAACCATTGGGTTTAGGGGTACACTATTTTCAGACACACCCAAATGAGTTTCCCTACAATTTTGATGGTGATTTGCTCTTTCTGGCGGGTGAATGAGCAGAAAATCGAGGCAGTCTCATCCCAGAATCAGAGGGCATGTGCACCTTTTTGTTCGCGCCCTCAAAAAGCAGTGCGTGTGTTCGACAGATGCGAACCCAAAGCTAATTCCTGGAGGATCTTAGAGGCATTATATATGGTATTATATATATATATGTGAACCCATCATTATATATGGTAGATATTATATTTATATATGGTAATATATATATATATATGGGCATCAGCGTTGATTCGTTATTTGATTCCGTGGAACCAGCGGTGACGCCAGGGCGACGCGGCCAAGGTGTGGCACCTCAACATCCGGTGACCATCATGGCCAGCATGGCTTCTGCAGGGTTTCCTCATGGCTTGGGTGAGGGATTTTACAGGGTTGGTAGAGGGTAAGGATGGGTTCCGTCGGGATTTGTTTTAAGGTTGGTTTAGGGTTTATTTATAGTTTAGGATTTGTTTAGGTTTCGTTTAGGGTATATTTAGGGGTTGGTTTACAGTATATTTCGGGTTGGTTTAGGGTTTCTTTGGGGTTGGTTTAGGGTTAATAAGGGTTTCGTCAGGATTTGTTTTAAAAATGGTGTAGGATTTATTTTGGTTTGGTTTAGGGTTAATGTAGGGTTTTGTCAGGGTTTGCATGAGGGTTGGTTTAGGCTTTACTTAGTGTTGCTTTGAGTTCTTTAGGGTTGCGTTAAGGTTTCTTGAGGAACTCTTTGTTGTTGACGTTCCGTTTTTCCATGTTCCCATGGGTTCCTAGATAGATAGATAGATAGATGGATAGATAGATAGATAGACAGATAGATAGATGGATAGATGGATAGATGGATAGATAGATAGATGGATAGATGGATAGATGGATAGAGGGATAGACGGATAGACGGATAGACGGATGACGGATAGACGGATAGACGGATAGATGGATAGATGGATAGACGGATAGATGGACAGATGGATAGATGGATAGATGGATAGATGGATAGATGGATAGATGGATAGATGGATCGATAGATAGATAGATAGGTAGACAGACAGATAGATAGATAGATAGATCGATAGATAGACATATAGCTAAATAGACAGATAGATAGATAGATAAATAGATAGATAGATAGATAGATAGACAGATAGATAGATAGACAGACAGACAGATAGATAGATAGACACATAGATAGATAGATAGATAGATAGATAGGTAGATGGATAGATAGACAGATAGAGAGACAGCTAGATAGATAGATAGACAGATAGATAGATAGACAGATAGATAGATAGATAAATAGATAGACAGATAGACAGATAGACAGATAGACAGGTAGACAGGTAGACAGATAGACAGATAGATAGATAGATAGATAAATAGATAGATAGACAGACAGACAGACAGATAGATAGATAGACAGATAGATAGATATATAGATAAACAGATAGATAGATAGATAGATAGACAGATAGATAGATAGACAGATAGATAGATAGACAGATAGATAGATAGATAGACAGATAGGTAGATAGATAGACAGATAGATAGAGAGATAGACAGATAGATAGATAGATAGATAGCTTTCAGGGGTGACCGACTCTTTGTTGTTGACTTGCTGTTTTCCTCCGGGTTCCTTGATCCTCCTCCCGGCTTCCGAGGGGTGACTAACTCTCGGTTGCT
>Ga0126342_10009057_pt1 | contig 17829 bp, 12 predicted proteins | sample Cyp1metagenome_FD_92528 | JGI IMG/M metagenome (GOLD analysis project Ga0126342, IMG submission 92528) | Coral microbial communities from Lord Howe Island, Old Settlement Bay, Australia - Cyphastrea 1 metagenome | ecosystem: Host-associated > Invertebrates > Cnidaria > Coral ... | reverse complement strand
TACACTCCACACTCTACACTTTACACTCCACACGCTACACTCCACACTCCACACTGCAGACTGGTAACAGGGGAAATATGTACAAGACTGTTCAAATAAACTATTGCAGAAAAGTGTTCTGCGCGATTGCATATCCATGTGTTTTGACATCTGCGCCATTAACATACGTGTGAGCATTCGGGTTCGTGGGCTGCATCTTGTTTTTTGGGCATAGTAACCCCAACTCACGAACTCAGAAATGTTTCAGAGGGGTAGGTATACCACCAATGAAACAGGTACATTTGATGTGGTTGACTGTACCTGGGGTCATCAAACGTGGCTGCAGAAGCCTCATCTATTGATTGTCCTACTAAAAGCAAGCTATGATTCTCCTATTTACTTCGGAGAAATGGGGAATTTCCCGTGAACATGTTTCATTACAGGAGGTGTCTTGTTGTTGCTCTTGCCATGGTGACTCGGTGACTCTACACCTTTTGGGCTACACAGTCGATGTATACACAATATGTTCCACCATATTTTATCACCCTGCTTTGCCGGCAAATTGCAGAACATGTACATATCATGAATGTCATGAACATCAGAAGTACCCAAAGAGATATAGCACCCAAAAAAACAGAGAGAGGGGTTGGATATCTGAAAATACGAAGTAAATATTTGTAAACATTATCTACAACGGCTTGATCTTATTGGGGGGTTGTTATATGCAAAACACACGGACAGACCAACAGAACAGATCCCCGCAAAGTGGGGGCCCCTCGTTATGTTAGTTTGTTTTTGTTGCCCCCATCTAGCATCATCTAGCTATATATTGAATCTGATATAATCTGATAGATCCCTCTATAGTTCTATTGACCAACCTAGCATGACTCAACCAGGAAAATCACATTTTTTCGTGGTTCACCTCCTGGTTGGTGGTTTCAAACATTTTTTTATCTTCCATAATATATGGGATAATCCTTCCCATTGACTAATGTGTTTGAAGATGGTTAAAACCACCAACCAGCCTCATATTTTGAGATATTTTCTTAGTTCAATCCCGTGAAAAAAACACCATGATTGAACCTCCGAGGTGACAGCGATCAGCTTCGGGAGGCGAAGTGCCTTGTCGCCTTGGCATTTTTGGATGCCCTGAATGGGAGCTGTTTGAAAAGAGCGTAGCGTAAAACCAATGGTGAACCATCATTTTCCCTATTGAATGATATTAAGTGGCTATAATTGGAGGAAATCGGAGGTTTTTTTCCCATTTCCATGAAATAAATATGGTACATGATCATTTCCATATCAATGGTACATTATAATTTCCATATTTTTCCATATAAACTCCATTTCCATAAAATTTCCAGAGACCCGGAGATTTCCATGGTACAAGTGAGTTCGCTGCGCCCTGATTCCCCATGGCTGAGGAAAGTACTGCTGCAGATCAATCAATGCATCGGTTCGGGGCGAAAACTCTATGGCCAACACGCGGCTCGGTCTCTTCGTTGGGATGTCTTCGGCCACTGGTGCGGTGCGTTTTACACAGGGAATTCTCGGGAACGATCCATGTCATCACATTCGTAATGTCATCATCCCAGCAACCCTACGTAAAACGCACCAGTAAGTCTTCGGCCGCCACGTTTGTTGATCTATCTATAGTAGTTGTGGATACGTTTGTAAAGCTGAGGAGACTGATGTTGGAAATGACCGGAAACAAGTTGTTTCTTGTTGTGCGGATAATCACTGGTTGGTGGTGACTGGAACCATGGAATTTTGAATGACTTTCCATATATAGATATTGGGAATTTCATAGTCCCAACTGACGAAGTCCATCATTTTTCAGAGGGGTAGGGTATAGGTATACCACCAACGAGATTACTATTAACCATCATTAACCATATGATAACCATAAATTAACCATTATTAACAGTATATATGAATTCCAGACACTCGGAAAATATTGGACAATCTATGAACCAAAAACACCTCTCGACTCCCTGGAAAACTCACCGGAAGACCGAGGGATGTAAACCAACGTAGGGATACCAACTGGAGAGGTTCTAGGTTCTAATCAGATTCCTTTATGCCCAACTGATCAAACTGGGAACAGTACGCAACAAAAACTCGAGGATCAGTCTTGGGTGATCTTTGGTTATGCTATGTTATGCTTTTGGCTGGACTAAAACTTTAACTGGCCTTACAGCAGCTAGGCTACCAGGCCAAATAAGGAATGTGTTTAGCCAGCTGGGTTAAGAAAAAACCTGAAAAACCCTGTTGCAGAAAGGAAGGCGAGTAACCGTGTAACCCCAGGTATATTTGGTGATATATTTGGTGATATATTTGGTGATATATTTGGTGATATATTTGGAGGGTGTCTATCAGATAGTCTATCATCCCAACTGCCCTTTTTTGGTCATCCCTGGAACAAAACCCCTGGAAGATCCCCATCGGTGAAGCGATGGCCTGATGGCTCTCAGGTCTCCGATTCCTGGGGATTCTTTCAGGTCTTGCAACGTAAAGGTGCCATTCAGCAGAGACGCGGCGCGGGTTTTTCGTGGGACAATGGAGACATCATGAAGAGGTGGAGAGAATGGAGAGTAGCTCGTGTAAAAAAACGTGGTTTTTCATCATGTTTGATTTGAATATCAAGAAATATTTGTATATCATAATCATCGCCACTACTGGTTGGTGGAAAAAAACAACTACTGCTTGGTGGCGACTGGAACCATGGAATTTTGAATGACTTTCCCATCAGATTGGGAATTTCATAGTCCCAACTGACGAAGTCCATCATTTTTCAGAGGGGTAGGGTATAGGTATACCACCAACGAGATTACTATTAACCATCATTAACCATCATCATATTCATATATATTGACCATATATTAACAGTATATTAGCCACAATGGTAGGTTGAAACCACCAACCAGTAGATTGTAGCTCTTTATCTATCCAGTTCCCTCTTTCGCCCAGGAAAGATGTCGCCCAGGGCTTGAAGCGCTTGGACATCACTCTCTCCCAGAGCGCCATGGATGCTCTGATCCACGCTACCTGGTGCAGCTGCGGATGGGCGGCTGAGATGTTCCGAAGGGGTCCATGTGGAAAACAATGGTTGTGTTTGGATGAAAATCCATGTGGATGGTCATCAATCCAGACTGGCTGGTGGTTTGGAACATGTTTTATTTTCCATAATATATGGGATGTCAACCTTCCCAGTGACTTTCATATTTTTCAGAGGGGTAGGTATAACCACCAACCAGCAGGAAAAAATAGGGAGCAAACAAATTTTAATGAAAGGATTCCTGGTCTGGGATGACGTCAATGCACAAACAAACACAATGTTTTCACCGTGGCATCAGTGGCATCCCTGAGTTTCCCTTCAAAGATTGGCCGTTGCCATATTTGCGGCTATAGGTCATTATTTCCAAATGGTCTGGTTGGTTTTTGGAACATGAATTTTATTTTTCTATATATTGGGAATAATCATCCCAACTGACTTTCATATTTTTTCAGAGGGGTAGGTATACCACCAATCAGAGGTCTATCAGTATATCATATCCAACAAGAAATACCAGTTTACCCCACGAAAGATTGAACCCTGAGGCTGGAAATTGGTGAAGGTTTTTGCATCGCCAGCCCAAATGGTGAGTTCATTTCCCAAGATACTGAAGGGAGATACACTAGACATCACTTCAACCCTCCAAAAAAGGAGTAGGATATGTATTGATATGTGATATGTATAAACACACTGATATTGATTTCCCAAGCCGCCTTCCTTTCAACCAGCTTCTTCTATTTTTACCGGATCAAGGCGTTGGACGCGGGTTATTTGGGGAGCTGTTGGACAGATCCATCGAGCCCCAAAAGCTGCTGAGCGATGCGATGCTAGCGATGCTCGCGGAAAGCGAGCGACGTCCGCTAGGTGAAGTTGAAGAGGTCCCAAAGTCCCATAAAGGTTGCATAACTATGGCTGGGCAAGGATATCTGGAATATGGAAGGAGACACTTTTTTCAGTTGCTTTTCAAAATGCTCAAATTGACTGTCTCTTGAACCAGTCAAGATTTGCTGTATGTTCACATTCATGTTAGGTGCTTCCACGTCATGAGACTGCACCTACAACAGGCAGTGTCCGTCAATCAATGTTCTATCATTTTCTGTTCACATTCAATGAAGTATGGATTAGCAGAAAGTTTTATATTACTGTGTGGCAAAGAACATCAAATCTGGATGCACCTGCTATTAACTTTGCACAATTCATGCTCAAGCGCCCGTGCGCCCTTCAATTTGTTGCACCAATTCAAGTTGCACCGCGAGATCAGCTTCGAGTGAAGACAAGTTTCCAAACATTGGCGCGGTGCTGTGCTGAATATCAACGGTGGGTGCCACTATTACTAGTAAATGCGCTTACTGCCCTTCAATCAATAAATGGATGATCATTAATTATTGATTAGTCAATTATTACATGGTATATTCCTTAATGAATTCATTAAAGTGTGCGCTATATATTCCTGATCAAGCTACTCAGCGACAAGATCTGACCCCCAATTCGTAGATCCAGTCCTAACACATGTTTGTTTAAAGTAAGGGTGATTTTGTGATATTAATTTAGATTTTAAGGGGAAAGGGATGGTGAAACTAGCTCAAATAGTTCCAGATCTTCTAAATTACGCTATACTTGTATGTAAGATATTCTGAGATATAAGATCAATGGGAAATCTCCAGGATCCTAAAATGGATATTCCCCTACATAGGCCATCATTTTTAGGTCCTATATATGGGATTGGTACCTCCAATCAATCGGTTCCTGAGTCATGGCCATTGATGGGCCGATGTTCCTGGCGATATGTCACGGATTTCTGGCAGGAAAGGGAAGTGCACCATGAACGCGAGCTTCAGGCCGTTTTTTCCCAGATATTGGGCCACAAGATGCCACATGGGTTCCTGTACTTGGATGTGCATCTGACACACACACACATATTATATATTATATTTTATATATATATATATACATAGATATCCTTTGTTTATAAACTCATAAGCCATATATAAGCCATAATTTTATACTATAAGTGGATATATTCCCTATATACTGGGGCTGCCAATTACAAAGTGGGGCCCGCACCCTGTGGTCCCCTGCAGGCACTGAGAGAAGCACATCGTTTGGAACTGGACACTCCAATGCAGGCGATGGACGATGGAGGACGTTTGGAACTGCATGAATCCCATTGAAATGGAACCATTGGGTTTTGGAGGGAAATCATCCCCTTTTTACGTTAGTGAAATATGATAATTGACCCAGATGTAATGGAATTTTTATGGTTTGTGTTTAATGGTTTTCTAGAAAATCCATTGTTTCCCATTGACACGGTAATTTTGGATCCTCGGTTTGGAACATGAAACGTAATTCCATAGGTTGATGTGTGCAGCATCTGGGGATGTCCCAGCGGATGTGTTCCTTTCATTCCATGGTTGTTTGGTAACTTTTTGCCGTAGCCGTTTGGTAATCGAAGGTGGCAGTGGAAATCAACCATTCATAATCATTTATATATATATATGATGTACCGATTTCCCCATCAAAACTTCATTTTTTCTAGGGATTTCCCAGCTAGCCACGTTTACCAGAGGGTAAATATGTTCCCATCTGGACAGAAGTTGGATCCATGAGCTGCAGCAATAACTTCGTGAAGGGTGGTCGCCCCAGCGATGTTGTTGATTGATAATCCCCATCAATATAGATATATCTACCATAAACCTGAAATTGGAGTTATCAAGCATCTTAGAGAGTTTGTAGCCGCAAATTGATGTTGCAAGCCCAGGGTTTCGAAATCCAGGGTTTTTGCAGTAGAACTGGCAGTTTCTTTTTGCAAAGAACTGGAGGCGAAAGAAACCGAAGCTGCGAAGAAGATGAAGGTCTTGTTGGTCAAGCTGCAAGGGTTCATTGTAGCTCTAAGAGTGTAGAAATGGTTTGGGTCAGTTGTCAACTTGGAAAAAAACGGCCCTGAGAAATCATATAAATCGTGAATGGTTTGAATGGGATACCCAGCCAGAAACCAACGTATATCAACGTATGTTTACAGGTTATCAGCCAAAGATTTTGCAAGATTCGATACCCAGACAACACAAATACCTCATGACTGGTGAGAAGGCAGGTATCAATACTTCCATGAAGACATCTGCTGAGGTTATAGAAAGTTTGACCCAGAGCCATAGAAATTGGTAGTCACTCATAAGTTTAATATGTTTTTTCCTATAATATGGAGGTTTCCTAAAATGGGGTGTACCCCCAAATCATCCAAAAATTAGACCATTTTAGTATTGAACCCATGGTGACTTGGGGATCCACCATTTCAAGAACCCCTAATATAAATTAAAGATTCCACTGAGGATCAAGGTACTTGAGGTGTTTGAATTCTGAGTGCGTTCCCTTTTTTTTGTTTTGCATTTGGAAAGTTCACAAAAGAGAATCAGCTAGTGATAGAATGAGTATGTGACAATAGAACACATATTATGTATAGAATAGTGAAGATTTACTTGTCTTTTTTTGGGGGGGGTTACTATAGCTTCATATGGCTACATATTCCAAGCTGTCTAGATCGATGTGCAGCTAGTCCATGAAAATTCCCAATCATACATGATTATAAAAGGATAGGCCTATCCCTTTTTTATTGTCCATGATTATATGAATCTGCAATAATGGACAGTAAAAAAGGGATAGGCCAGCGGCCGCCAACTTCTAGACTTCGAACTCGCGAAACACGTCACGTAACACAACACGTTGTGAGGACATGGAGAAGGTCTGGGAACAACGCTTCGAAAAAAGGTCCAAGGCCGGTTATATAGCAGGTATGGTGTGGTTATGACAGAAGCTAATGTTAGTAAAGCAACAGGATCCACCATTCCCAGATTTACTGTACGATTTACCGGATTTTCATGGGTGGGATTTCAACCATCAATACAAAATATGTCCGTGGTTTATTACCTTGCTTTACTAAATAGCTTATAGAATCTTACCCATAGGATCCATGGTGCTGGTATATATGCTAACATTTGGGGTATATGGATGGTAAATGTTACCATATATAGCATACATGGATGCTATGGGTTATAGAGCTTTCCGATTTCTAGGGTCTAGACGTCATACCAATCCATTTCCATGGTTCAACCACAGCCAGGACCAGATGGGATGGACCTAGGAGTATGGATTTTTGTCCCAAAAATGGGGCACGTTTTTTTCGCCCAAAGAAAAGTGCATGATTCTCATGAAAAGTGCCAGAATGTGGGGCTCATCCCCCAATTTCAGACCGGCATGCAATGCTAGGTGCTGCTGGCTTGTCTCAGAGAAGCTGTGCAGGTGACGGAATGCCGACTTGAGATGCTAGTCAGTTGTAGGGAAAAAAGGGGCCAAGAGAAACTGAGGTCTTCAAGTATCTTGCGGACATATTTTTCAGTACTTCTGTCTTGTTTCTTGATACTCAATGCTTCTTCCTTGCTGTTGATGATAAAATCTACTTGAGAGATGTTGTCTGGATAACATGAAATTACGGTAGTCCTATAAACTATAAACGTCCCATACATACTTGATCGAAATGCCATTGTTTTGTGTTTCTTGAAGATGCTCATAGTTGCTAGCCTCTCCAACGGCATTTCGGAGATGAAGGTGTTTCAAATTACTGCTTAACCGGCACGCTTAAACACAATGCTCAAAGTATCCCTTCAGTCTTGTTCATGAATAGCAGGAAATTTTAAGTTTCAACATTTCTTGGAACCTTCGTGAACCTTCCATTGAGCCAGCCTTCCATATGTCTGGGTGTTGTGAAAAGGTCGGGCTTCGTCTTGGCACCGCTGAAACCGCATAGATAAAAAACATCGACAATCGGACACAAAATGACAATGGAAAAATGATAAGCCCGCGAGATGCATGTAATGCATGTATCATAATATCGATGGTTGGTATACAATGTTTATATATGTTTATATATGTTAAATACTACTATGTATATATTATCTATGAACCAGCCAGCCAGCCAACCAACCAAACAGCCAGCCAACCAACCAACCGCTGCGGGGACGGCAAACGTGGTTCGCCACCAATGCATGCTACGCGTCAGGGGCAGCCAATGCAAAGGTGGCGCTGCGCGACACAGCAAGCAGACGAACAGCAGCCCAGCCCCGACCCGCCCCCGCCACACCCCCGCACACCTAAATGAAGTTGTACACGTATACACTACGCACATACTGACGGGATACATACACAATCTGGTTGGTGGTTTGGAACATGAGTTTTATTTTCCATTTTCTATATGGGATAATCATTCCCATTGACGAACTCATATTTTTCAACATGGTTAAAGCCACCAACCAGCAATCATGCATATATCTACGGCTACCCTGTGGTAAATGTTAACATAACTATGCAAAATCATGGAACATCACCATGTTGAATGGGTAAATCAACTATTTCGACTGGGCCATGTTCAATAGCTACGTAACAGTCATTACCAGAGGCTATCATATATTCATCATAATCATATCCATCAAACATTCCCATTAAATTACATTAAATCCCCAATGTTTGTCTATGTGTATCTGATTGGTGGTTTGGAACATGAATTTTATGACTTTCCATATATTGGGAATTTCATCATCCCAACTGACGAACTCCATTATTTTTCAGAGGGGTAGGGCTCAACCACCAACCAGCCTCATATTTTGAGATATTTTCTTAACTATGGTGGGTACTAACTATCCATCATATTCCCATTAAATTCCATCAAATTACATGAAATCCCCAATGTTTGTCTATGTTTATCTACAGCTACATGTTTTACAGATTTCCCCACAGGTCATGGAGGAGGTCACCCTGGAAGTGGAATTCGCACCTCTGGCATCGAGCTCGGAGTTTTGGGTCGTCACAGCGCTCCGGAGCTCCGACTGGAGCCCCGCGTAACGTATTACCCTGGGGTAAACTAACGTAGATGTGGAAAATAGCCATTGTTGATGGGTAAATCAACTATAAATGTGCCATGTTTAAAAGCAAACTGTTAGTTTAAATGGATGAACATGGCCCATGAAAACCGATGAATTACCTATTGAGATGGTTGATTTTCAACTATGTTAGTTTACCCCAGAGTAAGTGTGGCTGTTCCTTGTGTTTTTGCTAGAACAAAAAAGCAAACAAATGGTTACATTTCAAGATAGGGTGGGTCACTGATGTATGCATGTGTATATATATTTATATATTTGCATACAACACAAATATCAGATTTTTGTTTTGCGGATTGGACAAACATGATGAATTGCCAGATCCATGTGTGGTAAAACAGTTTCCAGGCTAGTGACAGGGAGGCTTTGAAGTGTCACCTTTCGCACTGATTTTTCCCCAGTTGCTGGTCATGGATACATAGTTATCGATAGCTATGGAATATTATGGATACTTCTGAAGGGTTTCCCCAGTCAAAGATAGTTATCGAGAGTAAGAGTATGGAATACTTGGATGTGCATCCAACTTAGGATCAGAGGTTTATCCATATATAATGATATATGTCCAAGTTATAATAACATATCATCATCATCATCATCATCATCCTCCTCCTCCTCCTCCTCATATATATATATATATCCATATACACATGATATGTAATCCCTATTTCATCCCAAAAGTGGTATGCCACGTATCATTGGGGCTTTTTGACCCATATGGGATGCAGCCACCGGGCCACCGAGGTCAGAGAAAGGAAGGAGGACTTCGTCTACGAAGCATGGCGGACATGGCAACGGACATCTGATGGAGGAGCCTCCAAGTAGCCATCAAAATAGGTTAAAGTAGTAGAGTTATAGGGTAATATACTACAGTAATATATAGGGTATATGTATATACAGTAGAATATATATATAGAGATATAGATATTGATATATAGATATACAGTAATTATTTACATAAAAATACTATCCTTTAATGGATTTTGATGGCTGGAGGGGCTAGGTATAGGTTGAAATTCCCCGAAAGGTGCTGGACCTGACGCATTGACCAAGGAATTCCAGCGCAGTTGCTTAGCAGAGAGCAAAGAAAAAAACATCCTTCAAAAACAAACACTGACTTTTAGATATCTTTAGATCCACATATTCAATTTCTTCAATCTTCAAACAGCTCAACAAAAACCACCGGATTATCGATTTTTTTACAGGATTTTCACCCGAAAATTTGGCCAGGTCGCCTTTCACCGAGGAACTTTCCATGGCCACCTTTCCGGTGGTGTGTTTGGATGCCTCGCCGTCGACTCCGTTGATGGTGACCTTGGCAGCCTTCGAGGTGGAGGCGGTTCGGGGTGGTCCGACCGGTGGTGTCACGTCGTTTCGGTGTCTACGATGGAGATGTAAACATCATTACCCTACAATGTGAGGCCCCCAAGATAGCTAAGTTGGTGTATAACTCCAATAACTATGGTTTATGGTATTTATAACTATAGTTACTGGGGCGAATCTAAACCAACTTATAACTGGGGGGCCTCACATTGTAGCGTTGTCATGAAAATAAAACGCTCAGGCTGGTGGTTTTGGGCCAAAAAAGAGTTTTAAATGAGATTATGACTCTTGTAAGTAATTAATATAATGTTATGTGTATTATATATATATATATATCACTTAAATAAGGTCATAAGCCACTTACCCTCTGGTAAACTAACAGTTGGCTATGGAAAATCACCGTCTTTAGTAGGTAAATCAACTATTTCTATGAGCTATGTAACAAATTACCAGAGGGTAAAGATCACTAAACATCAACATGAATGTAAATTACAGACATGTGATTTAATAGCTGGTAGAGAAATTCTGGTTTAATGTAGTTCAATACCTGGTGGACCATGGCAGATCAATGTAGATCATCAACTTATTTCCGTGATTCAACATTGAAGATGATCAACAAATCACAGATGATTCAATGATTTCTTCATATATTTTGTTGAATGTGTAAACACCACAGATGATCAAAAGTGGATGAAATTCCAAACTCAGTGAGTACTGAACTTTGGATGAATAGATTGATCAACAATTTACATAGGTTTGTCTGAAGACTAAGACAGTGTATATTTCATTCCATTCCATGGAATTGATCATCGTTTGTTTCTTTATTTGTATAGATGATTTTTAGTGGTCAAGTTTGGTGGTAAATCTTGATTCTCAGACAAACCTTGTTTTCACCAGCGAGCAGTTGAGGAAAGGCGCTAATATTTACGATGAACTTGTGAAATACATTGTGTGATGATCGTTTGTACTATACGTTGGATTATGAATGACTATGATGTGTATATACATATATATGTATATATGGGGCTTACAGTTTACGGTTTACATATGTTTGCAGTAGGTTAAATAGCAACTACGTTATTGATCATCATGTTCAAATAATGATGTCGATGTGGTGGGATAACACATGTTCAAACATACCCACCTACGAGATGATTGAAGCCTAGGCCTAGGTATGGAACATGGCCCATTCATAGATGAAATACCAATGAAAAAACAATGATTGTCTATAGCTATGTCGCTATGTTAGTGTATCATATGGTAAACACCACCATTTGTTTGTCATCGGTCAAAGATTTTGTTCTCATTCCCAGCTCAATCGTTTGCCAGGCCCTGGGTAAAGCCATGGACGGTGGTGTTGAGTTGCAAACCTTTGGACGTTGCCAAAAGGTGGACGAAGCGCTCGGGTGGTTTCCGGGGTTTCCCAACGGCTGGAGAGTTCCATGGGTTGAAAAACTATCAAATTTTGGGGATTGTACGGGGTCAGAGCCATCAAATATAGGGAAGTATCAGCAAGGGATTGTATTCCAGAATTGACTCTTTTTGTTTGATGAAACAATCCAACGTACTGTATATGGTCGGGCTTCTGTGCCTTTGACGCTGATTTCTGACATTTTCTGACTCAGGCAAGGGAGTTCAACACATCATATGATTGCAACTTCAACACACAGGTATAGTAGGATTGGTGGTGGATTGCTGATCCGCGGACTTGGTGCGATTCATAAGAGGTATTAAGAGGTCGACCGTCCCGTGTTTTGGTGGATGAACTAAGGAGGTGAAGGTTGGAAATCTTCCAACTTTTGCAGAGCCAGCAAAGGGGATAGTGGAGCATTTAGAACGGGCCCAGTAGGATGTACGCGAGCCGAGGTTCATCGTGTTACAGCTGCATCGTGCCACTCAAATCCGCAAACATGTTTCCAGGAGGATAGTTATTTTGTATCATTATGTGTGTCTATACAAATGAGTACATACCCAGCCCAGCCCCTGTATATAGCCATAGAAGTCAGTATTTGATCCCAAGTTGTCAAGTGTGTTCTACGTTTTTTCAAGGCTACAGATGGTAAGGTTCAGAATGATCAAACACCAAAAACAGATGATTCACCATATATCAAAGATTCGGTAAAGATACCATGCATAAGGAGGGATCCAACATAATAACTACATACCATCCCCCATTTTGTCTATACTCCTGCTTGGGATTAGTGTAATGGCACCCTAGTGTTAAGAATTGGGGCTGGTTGGTGGCAGTAGGAATCCCATATTAATTTTCCCACATACATGGCGTTCACTCAGCATTTACCTCTGTAGCCATTTACTGTCAAACAGTAGTATTTAACTTTCACAAAAATCCTAAATTAACATATATGACATATATCCTGAATATCAATACTACCCTCTGGTAATCTAACATAGCTATTGAACGTGGCCATTGAAATAGGGGATTTACCCAATTAAAACGGTGATTTTCCATAGTTACGTTAGTTTACCAGAGGGTAGAATTGAATGAATCACTCTAATTGCTCCCCTGGCTGTGCCGGGTTGATATAACTATGGTGTACTCCCAAAAGTCGGGAGATGTTGGGATATAACATAATAAAACCCCTATAACTATGGTTATTTATTGATATATATCCATACCTATAATCCCTATAACTATAGTTTATCATATAACCATAGTGATTTATTGGGATACATATATCCACTTATAACAATCTTATATATAACTTGAACTGCACTTCCAAGCAGCTCTATTCATTATGAATGCTCAACCTGCGGTCCACTGGGTCCCTGAAATAGGTGCCCAGCGAGAGAGCAACCAGCGGTCGGAGTCTGAGAACGACTTGCCGGATTTTTTTTCTGTGAGAGTTATTTTAGGCCCTTGATATACCAGTTCTACCATGGTGATGTAATGATGTTTGATGGTTTTACATGGAAAAAATGTTCCATTTCTATGGGGTGACTGACTTAGAACGTGTATTTCGGGCCATAACTGTAGGTCGAAATACAGAATGTGCGCCGCAAATAGATGTATCTACGCATTGAACCATACCTATATATATATTACATGTAAATTCACAGTAAAAAGGATATAGGACCTGTATGATTACACATGTATATAGTTGTATACATACATACAAGCGTGTATCTACATGGCTTTGAGCGGTGATGTTTTGCTGTAGATGTTTGTTTGCAAAGCATCAGTCATGTCTCGATAAGTCTCGCAGTTGGAATGAAGGGTTTTGTTTATCATGTGTGGAGGGACCTTCTTAATCCTCGATTGAGCAGCAAATGTCCAAATTGCCCTGATCATAAGTGGCGTTTGCAATCAGAAATGGCTTTGGAACGCAGAAACAATCTGATAAAACCATACAAAACCCTATAAAAATCCAATTTTCAATTGTTCCCCATATGTTTTCCCATCTTTTCCCCCAACGAAATGCTACTTTCCCCCTAAATGAAACCTGGATGAAAATCGTTGCCGAAACAGTTCCCTCAAAAGACTCCAGGCAGCTGGGCATTGTGCGGAAGCCGAGGATTTGGGCTGGAAACGATTTCAGGGATTCCACTGTTGGATTTCATATATTTTTTCATGTGGATTTCATATGATTTGTTCACGTGGATCATGCTTTCATGTGTTTTTTTGGGTGTTTTGTTTGAGTTGTTGTTTTTGTTTGTAGTTTGGCTCTGCGACATGCATTTTTCAGGGTGTAACACTTTTTATTTGTATGTTTATGGTCATTGTCCAATCTAACTATGGATTTGCATTGATATGTGGCACATTTCCATGCAGACTGCTTAGGATTTGTGTTCATGGCGTTCTGATGTTTACCTGCATGAGGCTATGCCATGTTTGTGTGGAACAAGCAGAGATGAATTGCAATCTTGACATGTGATATCCAAACTGAATCAACATGGCTTTATCTGAATAGGCTACCCTGAAAGCTAGTGGTTCAGAACTTTGAACCTCATCTTCCCTACTAATTAAAATGGCCGAAACTGTGGGTCTGTCTGTAGCCCATTTTCAGACACGGGCACCTGACACTTCCAGGATAGCCTTTGGCTCCCAGGGACGTAATACCGATTATGGCCCGAAATACCAGTTGTGGATGTGACTTACAGTAATGATCACCCCATGAATTGGAATGATAACGCCATCTCAGATGACTGGTAAAGGCCTTTAACTGCAGAATATGACAAAATTGTTGCAAATTGATAAATTGGATTCAAAACAACTTAGATTATGGCAAGATGCGAAGTTGTTGTTTTTTCCCGGAATTCCAAAACAAGTGTGGCAAGGCCTGCTTGCAGATGAATTTCCTATTCCAAATGCTGATCTTCCATGACAGTAACCCCGAAATTCCGTATGATTGAACTTTTCCTATGTTTTTCTCGGTTCCCATACAGTGATGTCAGATTCCAGTACCTGCGCAACCATCCGAATCCATTTCCGATCGCGCGTTCAAAAAACGCCGCGGCCCATCATGGCCGGTCACGTGCGGTTGCTGGCCCTTGCTGCGTTCGTCGACGGGCAGGTAACGAACTTGGCTCTTGGCAGAGTGTCTTGGCGCAACCATCGATGAATCACTTGAGGATATTGGGATCAATAGGATATAGTTAATCCATATTAATATTGATCCAAGGGATAATATATGGATATATTATAGGATTTCAACTGACAGTTTTGTGAAACACACGTTACTCGGAGACATCAGTCAACAATATGGGGGTCAGCAGCCATAATGTGGATACCATGGTGATATATCAACGACTATACTATATAATCTATATATCCAAGTACCTTCTTAGGAAGTGTTTGGGGTATCATTTACTATAATTTGGTGGCTTAAGTACCTTCTCAGACATATATATGTGGACCTGTGGATCCAAGCATGTGGGATGATTACCTCAATCTATGACCAGTTGAATAGGGGATATGATGATAAACCATCAGCGACCGAAAGGCAGAAAGGATGGGTAGCTGACATCATCTCCAAGAGTGGGAAGAGACTCATTTCTAGTTTGATGGTTTGAATCCTGGTGATTTGCCCGAATGTCAAAATATGTGTTTTCATATAATGCAGGTAAGTATGCCATGAATGGATGGGCTATGGTTGGCCTCTTGTTCTTGTAGCAATGCAGATATGAATCAAAGGCACGCCCAAGAAGAAGACTGTTCCCCGAAAGGACTTGGGGCATCCAGACAAAGGGGTGGAAAGGGATTTGTGGAGGGACAGACCCTATGAATTAGTTGAGACCATTTCCCTGAAACCTCCAAATTTGATGGTTGAACAACGGGTCTGGATGTTGTCCTTGACATACTGTTTCATTGAAAAACCAGAGGTTTAACTTATATAACGCTTACAAGATCCTACAAGTAAGGGCTCAGATGTACTGTAACTCCTCAGATTTTCAGGGTTTAATGGTGGTTCTTATACAACCCGTTGTGTTTCTGGCATGAGGTTCCCTTTGCATCTTCCGAAACGGCGGAGGGCGATGTGTCGAAGGCGGCAGTTGGGTTGGTTGAAGGGGGTGATTTTTTGAAAAAACAATAAACGTGGAGATAGAAACCATATTGGTATAATATCGAAAATCCATGAAACTCCAAAGGAGATTGGTAGTTGTAAGACACAGACCAGTTTGAGGTCGCCTCGTGCAAAGATGATGTTCGACGGCACCACTTGTGGTTTCTTAGTGATCAAGGGTGAAGCCATACAAGGATGTATGACTACCCTCTGGTAAACTAACATAACTATGGAAAATCACCATTTTTAATGGGTAAGTAAATCCACTATAAATCACCATTTTCAATAGCTATGTTTGCCAGAGGGTAACGAACATGGGGGAAAAAGAGAAACAAAGAGGGGGGAAATGCACTCCATGAAACGGTTTCATCGACCCAGTTGGCCATGGCCCATCCAGGCCACTGATGGCGATTTACAGAGCCAGTGGCATTCGCGCGGCCGAGATCTTTTGGAACCCAGGCAAAGGGTGTGTGGCAGGGAATATTCCATGGTTGAAACGGCCATAGATTCTGGATAACTTCAACTTTGTCATTTGAATGATGTTTAGTATAAGGAATCATCTCAAAGTAGTCTATTTCAATCTATTTTACTAGAAGGCAATGTCGTATCGCTACTTTCTCTACTCGAAAGGCAAATGTGGGGTATATAGTATACAGGTATATACACCAATTTTGAACAAACCTTTCTGATCTGCTGTAACATCGAGAACTGACGCGCTGCCAGTTTCAAACTGCTAAAGAAATGTTTGGATTGGCAAGGAATTATCATACATATATATATATATATATATTACATGTGTTTTCATTAGTATGATTATCATTATGATCAGCTGATATGATGTTCATCATTGCCATGGCTTTCATCATTATTGATCATGTTCCACGTCTTGAAGACATAACAATGTAACGATTGCCGATCCACCGGGCACGTCTCAGGCCAGACTGGCGCTTGCCAGAGCACTACTTCGTCGAGGCAAGAGGTCCTGGTTATCATGAAGCACCACGAATTGGGTTCTTAAATCGAGAAGTTAATGGGTAGGCTTGTTCTGTTGCTGGCTTCAAACATTTCAAACATGGTATACAGTATACAGCTTTCGGATGGGTTGAACCAGCCAGTCAATGTTTGTGGATGTTCGCATATGGCAGTTCAAAAATCGGACCACTTCAACAAACAGCAACCCTTTTTTGCCCACTTCAGACAGGAGCCACCGGCCAGTGTTCCAGAATGGCGCTTGCCAAGTTTCAACATGATGCTTGACCGATCAGTCTAAGTCACTAGAAGACAAGGTGGGATTACCCTCTGGTAAATTAACATAGACCCTGAAAATCGCCAATTTTTAGAGGAAACTAATCTTCCAACCCCTATCTACCAGGGTCTATGTTAATTTACCAGAGGGTAATATGGCTACCCTTCAGCTTCATCAAACATGGCTAGCTGGAAAGTTCCCCGAACAAACCATGGAGGTTCTAATGGCATTTTCCATGGCAATTTATAGCTGGGAAAATCATGGAACTAAATGGGGGGACTGTCCATTGCAATTGCCATGTATCAGCGGAGGGGTACACTCCGTATTGGGCTTCCACTTGGAAGCTTGGCCACCAAAGATTTTTTTCTTCTGTTCGATTCCTGGGTGGCTTCATGCCCGAGATTTCGAACAGTTGACTAAACATCCAGGTTTTAGATGGTTTTAGACCTTTTTCAACAGCACTGAGCGTCTGAACCTGTTTGAAGTGACTCAAACAGGAAACATTACAGAACCCTCAGGCAAGTTTCCTAAAAACTGAAAGCCGTCTGCGTCATGATTTTCTGGTATGAATTACACTTGAATCAACAGAATGATAGTATTTTATGATTTGCACACAATGGTTTTCTGGAGGATAATCAATGGTTCAATGATGACTCACTCACAAACGGATTTGCTACTAGAAAAATGTTCGTTCATGATGGGCATGGTAGGGTAGTGGAAAATCCGCATATATCCGAAGCTATCATAATAGTCTATAGGTGTTTTTACCGACACCTACCGTTA
>Ga0126342_10009056_pt1 | contig 17830 bp, 10 predicted proteins | sample Cyp1metagenome_FD_92528 | JGI IMG/M metagenome (GOLD analysis project Ga0126342, IMG submission 92528) | Coral microbial communities from Lord Howe Island, Old Settlement Bay, Australia - Cyphastrea 1 metagenome | ecosystem: Host-associated > Invertebrates > Cnidaria > Coral ... | reverse complement strand
TCTGTTTTGGAAAACCTTGCAGCCAAGACTTGGTGGCGGATCCAAAAAGAGAGAAGAGCGCGGAGTTCAGGTGGGAAGATCTTGCTGGAAGCTACCAGGTGGTTCGGTCTAAGACCAACTACAATATATATTCACAAATACATACCATATCTATTCAAATATCGTACGCCTTTAAAAATTTGTGTTCTTGTCACCCCACCTCTGCAACATCAAGGCGTGGGACCATGCGGCACCAGCGCTGCCTTCAATGATTTTCCCAGCGAACGGATTTAGAACTCTTAGAAACAGTTATATAAGTTATATGAATTTAGTATAAATATAGTATAAATGAATAGTTCAATAATTGTATTTTTTTCTACCAGCTTTCTAGTTTTAAATATGTTTTCTAAATGCTGGTAGATTAGATATAGGTGCTCGAAACAGGATATCTAGATATATACATGGAATCACATAGATGCGATTAATTCACCTTATTAGTCTCCAACCATAGTTGCGAACGACGCCTCCAATTCGAGGATGTTTTCCTATCATATGTGCCTTCATTTCATTAATTACTGTTCCTTATGGATTTCCCCATATTGTCTATACAAATCCCGCAGGATTTCTCATGACCGGTAAATAAGCTAAGCCCTGGTGAAAGCAATGGGCTAAGGCGTCTAAGGATTTGTCCAATGGACTCACAAGTTTGTCGGTTTATTTGCACCAAGCATTTGCACGGTCTAAATTCAAGCCATAGCGTTAGAGCGTACAGAGGGATCTGAATCAACTTGGGTGTCTTATTCGGACATGAAATATAGATAAATATAGTAAACCATGCCACATTGATCAAATGCTACCAACAACCATACCAAAAGGGTTTATATAATCTTATATATAGTTGGGGGTTCCAACTAAGATGATGCAAAAGTCTTCAGATGTCTTGCTCAGATTGAGTAGTATGCCATGACAACATCTCCAAATAACAGTATCAAAGTCTAATATGACTAGCCTCTGGTAATTTGTTACATAGCTATTGAAAATGGTCCAATCGAAATAGTTGATGTACCGAACTTAAAAATGGTGGATCTTTCCAGTTCGCAAACCGTTAGTTGTCATTGCTGGGTGTGACCATGATCCGGGGGAATGGCCATCATGGTGGTACCGTAGAGTCGTAGAGCTGGGTATGTCACTGGGTAGTGGAAAATCTACGGACAATCAAGGTACGGCCCGAAAAAAGATAGGTTTCTTGCAAATCAAATATGAGCAGCGTTCAGCTATTGAAAATGGCCATTTAGTTCGTTGATTTACCCATTAATAGCATGGTGATTTTCCATAGTTAAGTTAGTTTACCAAAGGGTATTCCATTTAATCCTGCTTGGTTAAGAACGGGATTCCCCATTCTTGGATTATGAAATCATCCCCAATATAAAGGGTAGTATAATCCCCGAACTAATCATCAACCCTGCCGTTTTGCACACTGTTCATGTTGTTTTCTTTCCGACCAGAGCATGTGGATGACATGATTTGGGGCATGTATTCACCAGTCGGCATTGGGAATGGAATATCTTATTGAATGGGATATGAGGTATATGCGGTATATGGATATAAATTAATATATGGATATGATGTGACAAAGGATACCCCATACCATACCCATACCATACCCCTAATATGATATTCATATGGTTGGAGACAATGTTGCACGGGATACGTAAATTGGAGACACCCAAGACATCTTAGATCATCTTAGATCTCAGTGTGTAACGCATCCATTTAAAAGACGTCAAAATATCATAAAATACTCCCGTATACACATAGGTTTGAGTATTTACCTGACAAATTTGACGATTGATATACCCTCTGGTGAACTAACATAGCAATGGAAAATCACCATTCTTAATGGGAAAATCCACTATTTCTATGGCCATTTTCCATTGCTATGTTAGTTTACCAGAGGGTATGGCAGATTTCCAGGTTGCGTCATCCAACAATGTGTCCAACGTCCCGTCCTTCCTTGCAGGAAAAACTTAATAAATGATTCCTGCAAAGTCCCCAGCCAGCTCATGTTCCATTAAGAAAATAAAAAATAATCACCATTAACAAACCCAGGTTCACCAGCATTTACCTGTTGGTTATTCAAAGGGGGTTGCCCTTCTTCTGTTCATCAACCAACCATTGCCTATAGTGTCATCACCAAGCAGTTCACAAGGCGGGGCCCCCAAACAATAGCTACCAGTAAGTTGGTGGTACTTTTAGACAGATCTTTAATTTATTGGGCTTTAAAAACCAACACACATAGCTGGAAAGGCCCACCTTGCATCACTTTGCAGGTCCAAGCATCAGGCTTTTGCCAATGCTTGGTAGAGGATGATGTCAACATCAGACCTTCCGGGTGGGTCTGGCCGTAGCTGCTATAGCTGGTTGCTGGTTGAGCCACCCCGTGATATGCGCAAGTCAATGGGGTTGCTGGGGCATCATCCCAGGATTGAAGCGAGCGATTGAAACATCAAACGTCAAGCCATCAACCAGTGATTTAACCGAGCAAGATTGGAATGTCAAACATAAACAGCAACAATGTACCCTCTGGTAAACTATATAACATAGCTATGGAAAATCACCATGTTTAATGGGAAAACTCACTATAAATGGCCATGTTCAATAGCTATGTTAGTTTACCAGAGGGTACATTGCACAAATACGATTTTGAGGATTTCACCAACAACAATGAATTGGACAAAAACACCTGAGATGCGTTTCGAACATGTGAAACTTCTTTAGAACATGTTGACTCTTGATGCGGTGGGATGTGAAACCTTTCTCCATCAATCTTAATAATAAAATAATGAGAAATGAGAAGTGCCCCCGCACAATGTTTACCAAGTGTTTGTTAGGAACTTTGCAGTGTAATGTGAATGGGTTCAGTCCGCAGAAGAACATGTAAAATGGATATTGACCATCATCATTTCTACTAGATGCATTTTTCCGCTGAAAAAAAAACCTACAGCATCCTTAAGATCTTACGCCAGGGAAAAAGTACAGGGGTCCACCGTGGACATTGAGGCAGGATCTCCTTTCCAGTAGCCAAACTCTTCCAGAACCAGTTGATTTTTCCCCTACGTTTGATGGTGACATACCCAAAATGATGTTGGTCAAAGCGCTATCTTTGCATTGTCAAGCTTTGGTAGTCCAAAAAAAAAATATGTCACCTTTTGCTGGTTCTGTTGTCATTTTCCAGCAAAAAGCTCAAGGGTTAAACTATCAATCCAGGCGCTTGGGGATGATAAAGTCATTCGAGAATCGCTTCGAAGCTTCCAAAATGAATTATCACAAGTGGCCACATTCCTTTTCTATAGATAAAAAAATGATCATTAACCTATCTATCCATCCCTTTTCTAGATTACATTTGCCTGTATCTATCTATCCTATGTTTGTTGAAATCATTTTCATCACTATTTTCAAGTTCGATAAATCAACGATTTCGATTGGGCCATTTTCCATAGCTAACTTTCTGAATGTTTACCAGAGGCTAACCAAATCATATCCCAGTCATATCCATGCTGAAAACTCCCCATTAAACTTCATTAAATCCCATTACCCTCTGGTTATTTAACATAGCCATGGAAAATCACCATTTTTAATAGGTAAACCATCTATATCCAGAGGGTAAATAATAACCAGAGGGTAAATCCCATTAAATCCCATTAAATCCCATTAATCGCCTATAGGTTGATGGCTCTATCTTCACCCAGTCGACGCCTCCCACACTGCAAGGACTGGCAGAGATGTAGCGAGCCTTGCCAGGCCAGGCCACCTTTCACCTGGGAGACGCGAGACGCTCGGAGCGTCGGAGAGGTTGAAAAAATGCTGGGATTTTAGAGGCTTAGAATGTAGTAACTATTAGATACTCTTGGATGTATGCGGATTTAAATGGATTTATGCGGATTTATGCGGATTTATATGGATTTATATGGATTTATATGGATTTATATGGATTTAGGGCGTCTAGGAAGGGCTAAGCTTTGAAGTTTCAGGAGTCACCCAAATATGATGAGTTTTTACTACTTCTATAGCTTAGATTGTAGTGGGTTTATACAGGAAAGGGCCTTCCAAACGCTAGGGTTCTGTTGGCGGAAATGACGCCATCCATATATCCACCAGAAATCATATATAGGTTTCTGTTGGTTTATGACTAAGCTTAATGTCCGATTTATTTTGGATATATCAATATCAATGTAGTTGCGTGGTGTTGTAAAACAACTTGTTGTTGGGAGGCCGACGCCTGCAATGAATATGTTGAAATCAATAGTCCCGTCCCTTCCCCCGATGATATGAAACACACCCCAGCCCCGAAGTCCGAGTTTCGCGAATTGTATCTCTTCATTTCCCATAGGATCCATGGTGCTGGTATATATGCTAACATTGGGGGTATATTGATGGTAAATGTTGCCATACAATGTGGGGCCCCCTAGATTCCCCTAGATAGCTAAGTTGGTTTATAACTCCAATAACTATGGTTTATGGTATGTATAACTATAGTTACTGGGGCTTATAAACCAACAAACACAACTGGGGGGGCCCACATTGTATATAGCAGCACCATGGATCCTATGGCTTTGGGGGTCCTTGTGCGGATCTTTTTCCTATAGGACGATCGATCGCTGGGATAAATACAGAGAGTTCCTTTCGTGTCACCCCAATGATGACTTTCGTTTGGGTTTATAGATCCTAAATTCTGGGGGAAAAATAGTCCCAGTGTATTGAGTTTATATAAACGCCATGATTTTCTCGGAAAAAACATGGAAACACACAAAAATCCCACCATTTTCCATATCAAACATAGTTTCACTAGCCAGAAAGTTGTAACATCTGGCGGTCTCCAAAAAAAAACATGGTTCCATGGACATCTCCAAATGGGTGATACCATATTTGCCCCACCGTTTCCGGGCTATGCACCATCTTAGAATAGCATGGCCGTTGCGCCTCCTTTCCGTGCCCCATGTGTAGCGGAAAACTAACAGTTTGCAAACTAATCCTATGGGGATATGTTCCATTTCGCAAACTATAAACGTTTACCAGAATGGTTACAGCATGTTACACCCAAAAAAGCGAAGCGGTTTATAGCCTTATTTTTCCAAAGTAGATCATCATTCACTTTTCCCCACCAGTCTGTAGTGATGATCCACAGTTCACCCAGTAATCCCAGTCCTTGGGGTTTTCTGGGGTCTAAGTTGGTTGATCCACATCTGAGCAAAAATAGCCCCAAAAATCCTCTCATCTTAGATACCCGGCCTGGTAAACGTTTACAGTTTGCGCCATAGAAAATGGCTCATAGAAATCGTTGATTTACCCATTAATAGCATGGTGGATCTTTCCAGTTCGTTTTTTGTTCACGTTTACCTCAGAGGGTACTAGTTGGTCGATATAGGTGTCCCTAATGTGGATTAGTTTATAGAATCCATCCCAATAGGTAGCATGATTCCCCACATAGTAACCAATCAATGGCTCATCTGTTATTGGATGTTGTTAAAACAATCCAATCTGGGCTAGGTAGTTCATACAAGGTGGTGCCTCTCTAGTTATAAATTGGTGTATAAACCTCATTAACTATACGTAGATATATCACCTATAAACCATAGTGAAATTGGAGTTATGTGGTCCCCAACTGAACGCTATCGTTTACGGGGCACCACCTTGTAATCCTCAAAAAACCGTAGAACTCTTTACGCTCATCAACCATTGACCCGGCCTGAAAAATGATACAGTTGAAATGTGAAAAAACAGCGCCTGACAAGCCGCAGTGGGTTGCAATAATCCCAATAGGTAGTATAACTATATTGAATTTTAAATTCAGTAAGGATATACTAGTATATAAGACTTATTTATAACATCGTATAACTATTAAATTATAAATTAAACATAGTATTAAAAATAGTATAACTATCAAATTTAAGACATTAAATAAAATAGTACTCATAGGATCCATGTATGCTATATATGGTGTGCCATGGATCCCATCAATATACCCCCTTTATGTTAGCATTTTTCTACCAGCACCATGGATCCGTCATGGGATATACCATTCAATCTCAATAAATTCATCCCAACAATTTCCCTGTGTTCATTATTTCCCATCAATCATAGTATGACTACCCTAGTATAACTTAAGTTATCCCTGGGCTTCCTATCATTCATCCAACACGCATCGCGCCGCAACGCGGATCGCAAGCGAGGCACCACCACGGTGACATCCGTGGAATCCAGGCATCCAATGGACCCAGTTCCCACGGATCGCTGTGCGGCCAGGGCCCGCCTCTACAGATCCACGGACGAAAAATCTAACGGGGTGAAAAAAAACGTACCCATGACGGATCCATGTATATTGATGGGATCTATGTTACCATATATAGATGGTAAATGATGGTAAATGATGGTAAATGATGGTAAATGATGGTAAATGATGGTAAATGATGGTAAATGATGGTAAATGATGGTAAATGATGGTAAATGATGGTAAATGATGGTAAATGTTACATTAACTAACATAGTATATATGCTAACATGACTGGGGTATATTGATGGGATCCATGTTACCAGATATAGCAGCACCATGGATCCTATGGGGTATGATCCATGGATGACTAAATGGCTGACTAAATCCCATGGCAACTAGTTGGATATATCATGATATATCATGATTATCCCATACAAAATCTATATCTATATATATATATACTGGATGATCCATGGATGACTAATACCCCAATGCGAACCATGGTGCTGGTATATGGCTACCTACAAGTTTCTGGGTGATTTATGGGGCAAATGTTGGTAAATATTCCAGCACCATGGAGGGATGACTCAATGGCTAAAAAGATCCCATGGCAACTAGTTGGATATATCATGATTATTCCATACAAAATCTAAAAATCTCTATATACTGCTTGGTGGTGACTTCACCATCTTGAAAAATGATGGAGTTCGTCAATGGGGTTGGGATGACATCCCATATATGAAATGGAAAAAACATGTTTGAAACCACCAACCAGTATAATATTGACGTGTATGTATATATATATGTGTATATATATATATTGGGATAATATTGGGCGAATATTGACAATAAACTAATAGTGACATTAACATGACATTAATCAACTAATATAGTATGTTAATCTTGACATATTTCTTTGTTGGTGGTTGACCTACCCCTCTGAAAAATATGAAAGTCAGCTGGGATGACGAAATTCCCAATATATGGAAAAATAAAATTCATGTTCCAAAACCACCAAACAGAAATGTATGACTAACAAATAATAGTTTGACCTATATATATATGACAATAATCAACTAATATTGGGTGAATAAACAACTCATATTTCATATAATTGACATATGTATATGGGGTGAATAAACTAGTATTGACATTAATATAATATGATTTGTCAGACCGACACGAACCATGACTTTTTGTTTTAGTCAAATATATGATTAGAAACCCACACATTTTGTTTGACTCATATTGATTGATACTGAATTGAAAATCTAGAGAAAACCATGATTTCCGAATCATCATTAATTAGATAGAGGGATTTTCCAAAAAGTGGTCCCTTCAATTCTGGCAATTCTTGAAGAGAATCTCCGTGAACAAAATATGATTCACAGCTTGGGAGATAGTGATTGCTTAAGCGGCACAACAACCCGCAATAATGCTCTTAAATCGTGAAAAACAGTTGGGTCCTGTCAAGTATCCATGTCTGAGATGCTTAAACTGAGCATTCGCCGGAAAGTCCAGCCAGGGCTCATTCCCTCAGTGGGATCTATGATCCGTTGCCATTTTTGACCAGAAAGTACGAGTACAAAACACACATGTTAAGTTCAACTGCTCTGTGGAGGTTTCTGAGAATGGAAGACCCCAAATCCAAACTTTGGACATTTTCATAAGCCAATGGTGGTGGTCAATCGCCGAGGACACAGGCTGATGGCTATGGGTCAATACTTCGATACTAAAAATGGGTCATGGCTATGACCTGAGAAAAGGCGGGCTGCGAAAAAACATCTGACCCTTGGTTGATGTACCCTCTGGTAAACAAACAGTTAGCTATTGAAAATGACCATTAATAGTGGATTTTCCCATTATAAATGGTGATTTTCAATAGCTATGTTAAATTACCAGAGGGTATGTTGATGTTAAAAAAATATACTCTGGAAAAACAGAGATGACTAGCTACGTAGATTTTTTTTGGTATGCTTTAAGTACCAGGTTTAACCATGGAGTTAGCTGATGGATCGCGGAAACCAACAGCGAAATGGGATGAACATTCTCATTCTGGTTGATTTATATATCCCATCATTATGTATATCCACATTACATGAAAATGATTGAACATGTATAGATATATATATATGTATAGAAACATCTCCAGCCTACCCCGTTTACTGCTGGTTTCCCCACTATGCTTCCCATATAAGGAAGTCATCAAGTTTTCACCATGTTTCATCATTTTTTCTATGTAAATCCCCATATTTCCTAGTGAAACTCCATACTTTCTATACGAGTTTCACATCCCTTAGGCCCTAGGCCTAAAGCTGATTCGGGCCCCAGTGGTGGATTGGCGTTTACCATCTGGTTATGACTAACATAGCGAACTGGAAAATCCCAACCATAAATGGAAGTTTTTTAATGGGAAAATCATCTATTTCTATGGGCCATTTTCCATAGCTATGTTAAATAACCAGAGGGTAACTGAAAATAACTCCTGAAGTATCACAGTTCTGTTTGGGATGAAATCATCCATTTACGATCACTATCAATCTTCATTTCCAGCACAACGGAACTTGTAGAGGATGCCTGTCCAAAGTGATCCAATCACTTGCAGATAAAATTATCTTCACATTCCTCAACTCGGGAGTTGCCACAAGCCAACGCAGTTGGTTTGAAAGCTCAACTATCTAAGGAACATGACCTTGCAACCTGTCTTGTCCAAGAGGGGCATGCCTCTCCTCCTCAGGTCCTCTGCTTTTTTGTTGGTTTCTCGTCCTCTTCAGCACGTGCCAAAGGGTTCAAACCCTGGACTGACAGGGACGTTCTGCACAGCGTCCATTCCACGAGAAACAAGTAACTGATGTTCAGGAATGTTCAGGATACATTGGAAGACCACGATCATTTATGATATATATATATATATATATATGCATATGCATATAATTGCATATATATATATATATATACTATGATATTGAAATAGTTATAGACTTATATAATTATATATATATATCATATATTATCACATCAATATTCACCACTGTATACCCATCTAAATCAATTCATCTCCCCTGGCGCCTCCACTCCTCCGCCGCCAGCGCCACGTTGCGCGCCACCCGGTCCACTGCCAGCCCCGTGCGGCGCAGCCGCGCTGGGACGTCGCTCCCGTGGCGCCAGGCAGCCCGCGGCGATGTGAAGGCAGAGCCTGGAGTGGATGAATGACTATATATATATATTCCAACTATGGTTAATAACTATGGTTATTATAGTTATTCAGCATGGTTATTATAGTTACTATAACTATGGTTAATGACTATGGTTAATGACTATGGTTAATGACTATGGTTAATGACTATGGTTATAACTATGAATAACTATGAATAATTATGAATAACTATGGTTAATGACTATGGTTATTATAGTTATTAACCATATATATTGAAGCTTATATTCACCATAGTTGGGATATATATGGTCAATAACTATCATATGGTGAATATATATGGTTAATAATATATAGTTATATGATGGAGGTTTCCTGAAATAGGGGTACCCCCAAATCATCCATTTTAGATTGGGATTTTCCCTCATAAACCATCCATTTTGAGGATTCTCCATTTATGGAAAACCCCATATATACATATGCTATATTCACCATTATTGTAGCTAACTACGGTGGAATATAAATCATTGCATTCACCTATTTTAGCTATTATATGATAACTATGGGGGAGTTATTAACTATATATATGGAATAATAGCTATTATAGTTATATGCTTATTGTTAATCCACAATACAAGTATCACTAGATAACTTTGGTTGTATAACTATTTTTTATTATGGTGATATAACTAGAATAACTGTGGTTATTCCATGATATTGGTTATTCCATAAATAAGAGGGCTCTAGTTACTACTGTAATGAATAGTTAGCGAAACATGGTTTATAATGTTTATAACTACAATCACTATGATCTTAATGCTGGTTCAATGGGGATATAAGTAACAATATGCGGATAATTCATGGGAAGTGCAGTGCCAGTGAACTTTTTGTGGATAGATCTCACCATAGTTATAGGGGCCCCATATCAGGTCCTTTTGAAAGCAACAGGGGTTGCAGGCTACAATCCAAGAAAATGATCCAAACATCTGTTCTTTGGCAGTTAAAACATGTTAAAACCATGTTAAAACCATGACCCTGCCTCTGCTCTGCACAGTTCCTACAGTTCCTCAGGATGCCTCCACTCACCCTGGTTTCGAGTGACGTCGTTGCAGTTCAGAGGAGTGATCCTGTTCTAACTTTGATTCAAAAATCATACTCCCAGTATTATCCTATGACCCTCTGGTAAACTAACATAGCCATGGAAAATCACCATGTCTATCATTGTTAATGGGAAAACTCACTATAAATGGGTCATTTTCCATGGCTATGTTAGTTTACCAGAGGGTAACCAACAGTGAAATAGGAAGTGTTCCTCAGCAAATGCGACCCAAAGGACTGATGCAAATCTCATCCAGCTGCAGATGCATCGCATCCATCGTCTCAAGTATCGCAAACGAACTGCGCCAAGATTGACCCTGGGCGTTTCGCTTTGTGTTGCTCCTGGTTTTTCATGTTTTTCATGTTTTTTTTTTGCGGGATCTATAAAAAAATCTATAAACAAAATCTTATATATCCCATGACGGATCCATGGTGCTGGTATATATGCTAACATAAAGGGGTATATTGATGGGATCCATGGCACACCATATATTTTAGATCTCGATCTAAGATATGTCAACATAATCCTTTTTTCAAGGGGTTCCAACATCTGCCTGGCCCCAAAAAATTGCGAACGCCCTGGTGAGGTGGATAGAAATTCACTGCTTGCCTCTGGTTGCCTTTAAAAAAAAAAGCCATGGTGAGGCTGTCATTTTCATCTCATAAATCAACATCATTCAACATCATTCAGACTCTGAAACGGCACTGGTAGGCTGATTTTTCTGTGGCTGATGAAGTCTGCATGGCGATGAGTTCATCGTAACTTGTCCAAGCCTGTTCTCTGCTGTTCTCACTTGGAGGTGATATCAACATGCAAAAAATGCCCTGCAGCTATAGACCAAAAAAGAAAAAAACTTCCACATATATTTATTTACCTTGCAATTTGTCGTCTGTTGATTTGATCAAACCACCATGGTTTCTTGTCTTTTGTACCTCCATCCGTGTGGATTGGCTGCAATTGGCGATTGGTGCTTGAAATTCCCATGTCAGCGATTCGTGCACCAAAGTTCACTTAGCTCCTATAAATCCACATCCCTACTGTGGATGGGCCAGCGAAATCTTGCATCACCAATTTGGGAAGGTTGAAAGCCCAACAAAATAATGGGATGTTTACCATCTATCAGGTGCAGGATTTCGCAACGGCCCATCCACAGTTACCCTCTGGTAAATTGACATAGACCCTGAAAATCACCAATTTTTAGGAAACTAATCTTCCAACCCCAACCAACCAGGGTCTATGTTAATTTACTGGAGGGTACAGATCCACATCGGCCTACTCTCTGGCCCAAACCACGAGATCTAAAGATCTACAGATCCACATGTCCTCTCCATCGATCCCATGTTTCATCCCATGGTTATGTCCCATGGTCAAAAAGTGGTAACATAACTATGGAAAATCACCATTTTTAAATAGGGAAATCAACTATTTCTATGGAAAGATCCACCATTTTAATGGGTAAATCCACCATTTTAATAGGGAAATCAACTATAAATGGCAATTTTCAATAGCAAACTCTTAGATTACCGACCATGGTGGCCATGTTGTCATCCCATTCCATGGCAAGCCTCGCAATGGCAACAGCCGAGTCCCTACTAAAAGATAGATGACCATCTTCCAATATGGGTATATCATGCCATATCTATCCCATTATATATACCATCTTGTTATTCAACATAGCCATGGAAAATCACCATTTTTTATAGGTAAGCCATCTATTTCTATGGGCCATTTCCCATGGCTATGTTAAATAGCCAGAGGGTATATATATATAATTATATATATATAATTATATATATAATTATATATATAATTATATATAACTCTATATATATATATCAATTCTATCCCATTATATCCATCCCATTAAATCACCATTAAAAATGGGTGAATCTTCTCCAACGAACTTGGACCTCTCGGGCGAACTTGGCCAACCAAAAATTTTCGGCCGGCCTTGGAGCTGAAAGTCATCCGGAAGATTCCCAGGTGTGGCTCTAAGCCTTAAGGCGGAAGGCGTACGAAGGCTGCGGCCACGGATTTTTGGCCAGGGATTCTGCTGATCAAAAAGGAGGAATGTATATAGGCCAGGGGATCTGTTGCGGGAGATTTTGGTGATGTTTTGGTGATATTTTTGTGAAGATTCATGGGAGTCCTTGGGGATGTTGAAAGCCAACTGCTGTCATGTTGGTGAAAACTCAAATTGAACGAACAAAACATAGTTTGTAAACTAGGAAACATGGCTTTAACCCAGCAGCATTGCCATCAAGAATGCAATTTTGATATGACGTACGGGAAATTAGGATTGATTAAACTGACCACCCAAACTCTTGAAATTGAAATGGAAGGCTGGCAGTTGAATGGGGTTGTAACCCCAAATTTACTCAGATTTGCAGCAATTGCAGTGCGGCTGCGTTTTTTGCTTTTCTTTGACAATGAATCATCCAGTTGGGGGGCCCAACAACAATGAGACATCCTGAATATACACCCTTGCAAACTAACATGTAACCCCCAAATCATGTACAAAAAGGATCAAAAAGGACCGTCATCTTCCAGACGCTATTTTTTCGCACCGTTCAATTCGCGGGCAATGTCACCCCCTTCAAAACTGGTTGGTTGAAACAAGGTTTCCCAGTTTTAGAGCTATGATAGTCCCCAACTCTTTCCTTTTTTTGTATTTGCACATATTGGCTAGTATCGACCCCCTCTTTATTATCTAGGAATTATTATCGGCTATATCTCCATATTCAGTGCTATTGTTCATGGTTAAACAGATTGTTTATGTGAGTTTATCATTCATCATAAACCAAGAGGGGTTTAACAATGTGTTTTTCCAGGTTTATCAACAACCCTCTTAGTTGTTCATGGTTAAACACCCCATCTTGGTTCAACCCCATCCACTGCCTACAATCATCAACCAAGAGGGGTTGTTTATATAGCAGCCAGTGCTGGTGGCAACTTGGTCTGGGCAACACCCAAACACCACATGGTACCGCTGTTTTAGGCGTCCTTGTCTCAAAAATATGACTATCAATTTAAGTATGGGATGATCATGTGTTGAGATTGCATTAGGTACCATATTTCAGGAGTAAAGTATTGATCTCGACAACTACTATAGGTTCTCAACCATGATCATCATCTATTTAAGAATGTAAAGCCAAAGTAAAATATATGAAACAGATGCCTCCTGGACTCAACACTGAGAAAAATTTGGACAATAACTATGTACACCATGTATGTGTATATATACTTGATCATATTTGTATGGTGAATAGATTTGTATGGTGAATAGATTATATTTGTATGGTGTATTATACTTGATTATTATACTTGTGCCTACTTGATATATCATAGATTTGACACAACTACTATAACGAATCCTTGCTGCCTGAGCAATTTCAAACAAAACCGAATGACAGAATATGTGTCACATATAAAAACAATTGTATTTCTTTACAACCACCCTCAGTCCCTGCTGGCAAATGTTCAAAACCATCAAAACCAAGTGTGTTTGGTGTTATACCATTCTCATCATAAATATAAGTAATTATATAAAATCATTATCATACGCCAATCCCAATAATAGTATCTTATTTCGATCTATCCCCTTCTATGGATGTCCATGATCATAAATCATAAAATATCATAAAATAATGAATCATTGATGATAAACCCTCATTTATATATTTATTGAACCCATCATTAACTTTAAAAAAAATGGTACCTTATAATAATAATTCACTAACCTGAAAAGTTCGGCCAACTATTTGGATAAATCCGAAACAGTGAGGTCGCAACATGATTTACCTAGAAAAATGGTCTTATTCACATCATTCACTAAATCATTAATCATATTAATCAAAAGTCATAAGTCATAAAGCCTTATTAAACCCATCATTCACTAATGATGATGCTATTAGTCCCATCATTTTCCACTTCGGAAGCCTCACATCTCCAAAGACCACGGCACCGGACTGCATGGAACTTTCCAGCGCGTCGCAGGCATTGGACCAGGGCAGTGCTGTTTGCATGGAACCCATCGTGACAATGTCCTGATGGCGGTTATGGATGGTTATGGATTGATGAAAATTGATGGATTGATGGCTTGATTCAGGTCTGATTTAAAGGGGTGGCTTCAAATGAATGTTCAGGCTTCTGGGCTAGGGCTATTCTATGGCGAAGTAAGGTGGGGTTATGGTGATGAAACAACCATACTCAAAGTATGTTAGTATGTTAATGAACCAACTTATATCTAGGTGGTACGACCTTGTCATGCTACATAATCCCCTACATACCAGACAGTATCACCCCATATGCTAATCAAAATCGCAATGAAGTCAGTTAAACTCAAATCATAGCTTCTTGGGGGTGCAGTGAAGATTACCCTCTGGTAAACTGACATAACTATGGAAAATCACCATCTTTAAGTTCGGTAAATCAACTATAAATGAGCCATTTTCAATAGTTTTTTGTATGTTTACCAGAGGGTACAGCCCGGCTATAAGTCTGGTTGCTCCCTCCAGGTCACACTAATAGATGAATGCCATTGGAAATGCCGAACAAACCCTGGGGAATCACCATGTTTCACCTATGATATCACCATCATATCCCTATGTAAAATATGATGGATATCATATTTCACCTATTTTAAGAGGGATATGATGGAGAAAATGTGGATATCCTTGGAAAATATCTAATATGATGGAGAAAATCCCGAAATAGAAAATCACCAGGGATATCCCGGATTGATATCACCATCATATGATAAATATCCCGGATTGATATCACCATGTTTGCATATGGGGTGTGAAAATGGAGTTTCATGTGGTATGCTGATTAATGTGGGGATACACTATTGTCTAAAAGTTTTTCCAAGATAATTCATATAATTCTGAGTCTGTGGAAATGATTGGGGGTTCCACTATTGTGTAAGTTTTTTTGGGGGGTAATGTTTTCAGTTGTGTTTTAGCATTTTCATTTTTGTTTTACATGTTTTCAGTTTTTTTCAGCATTTTTCGTGTGTGTTATGTTTTTAACATGTTTGAAATTAACTAATTAAGTAATTAATTAATTATTTAACTAATTGATGGCTATTTGTTTGTTGTGGTGATCCTCTATTGTGTCCAGCTGTTGTCTGAAGAAACTTTTTTTAAGGTTATGACCCATCGGCATGAAATTACAGTATATAGGATGCCTTGTTAAAACCAAATTGAAAAGCAGCACCCAAACAATTTTTCAAGGGAGTAGTTCATGAGCAGCATGATATAATAATGATGAAATAGGATGAATTGGATTTAGGGGCAGCCATTTTCAGAAATTGCCACAGGTGTATTCTAATATCACCCGCCCCACTGAAAACCAGGGCTCGACTTGCAAGTCGTTTCTGGACATTTGGCTGAAAAAGTGCAGGCACTCGTGCCACCTCTCTCCTTCGGCTGAAATCGACGCTTCAACGGGGGATAGCCCTTTATGGGGATAGCTCAATTGATGGCCGTTGAGTATAGGGAAAATTTGTTAAAAGGGACGAAGAAAAGCAAAAAACTAGGCCAGCTGTATATCCAAGATCAAAAAGTGTTTTTTTATGCTGGTGAACCCCCGTTGTTCCAGGTTGTTTCTCGAAATTAGGGGATAGCAGGGGCTTATGAACATCCACATCTTCGAGGTTGAACATATTTTTCTCGGAATGTTTTTTTTTAGGAAGTCGAAAAAGTTGATCACCCGGATCTAATGACCTTTGAGTGGACAGAATCTTGAATGCTGATAACTGCTAATATATTCCAACCAATTTCTTAGCCTTCAAAACACCCGGTTCCAATGCAACCTGCAGCTTGAAACTTTCTTCTCAAGCTCGTACTTGCGAGGTGCCAAACGCAAGATCTACTGGTGTTGTCAGCAGCGCTTGCCACATGTCCCAGTGGCTGTGACTTCGCTCTTCATACACTAACGGCATCTAACGGCCCCATGTGAGTATCCTCTGACCTGCGCATTGAAACCATTGCCAGCTGGCTCCGGAATGGTGCCAATTGTGCCAGCAGCATCTGCAACCATTTCTTGGCCTTGCTTCTGTCCCTTCTCCAGTTCATCCGTACGCTACTCAGGACCTTCCTCTCAAGCCGGTTCGGACGCCCCAAACCTTGCGGGATTCACCAAGGCAAAGGGGGGCCATGTGAAAAAAACGAGCTCTTGATATCTACGACCATGTACCCGGCCTGGTAAACGTTTACGTAACTATGGAAAGATCCACCATGCTATTAATGGGAAAATCAACTATTTCTATGGCAATCTTCAATAGCTATGTTAGTTCACCAGAGGGTAGACTTGCTGATTGATATGCGGATAAAATGCGACCCCTGGTGATACGGCTGCACGTCATAAAACCATGCCGCCAATGACTTAAGAGTGCCTCGGAGGCCTTTAGAGAAACCAAGTTGGGCAAAACTATTGACCTCCAAAAAATCGCAACGGTTACTCTCCAGAAAATTAACTTAAAGATTTAAGGAAACCCAGAAAATATAGGTCATTTGCCAGAAAACCACCATTTTTCTTCGTTATTATCACAATATCTATAACCTTTCTACCATCATTAATTACTATATTTGGTAATATAGGTCATTTGCCAGAAAATTTCCCATGGAAATTCGTTTTCCCACCATTTCCCAGGGAGGTACCCCTGTCCGGCCAGAAATAGTCCGATGAGTTGTCCCTCTGTGAAACATCGATCGCCGCGGATACGGCAGATCCATTTTCCTATGCCATCAATAGTCAATTCCATTACATATGCATATTACATATGTATATAATATATATATATATCCCATTGATATTCCATGATGTTCATGATATTCATGATATTCCCATGATATTCCCATGATATGCCGAGTCTTACACCACTATTGCTGGGAGGCTACGACAATTCACTGCCTCGCCGATCTCCTCGTCCCAAGCTGTTGACCAACGAGTTGGCCGTGATCAGACTGCGAGGGATCTCGGCCTTATAAGTGGCTGAATAGGACGGGTTTATGGTAGATATAACGAACTAGTTCATGGGGATTATTTCATGGTTTATAAACCAACTTACCCTCTGGTAAACTAACAAATAGTCACCTATTGCTACTGTATATTCTCTTCCAAGATGTGCAGCTACCCATTCTTATGGCATGTTGTGCAGCAGATGTTTTCTGTTATGTGCTGATTGTTTGTAGTTCTTTGCAAGCCTCACAGGAAAACTTGAATCCTGCCACAAGAGTCTGTAAATGCCAGTGATTTATGACAGCATATGAGAGCCTTTGGAGGTGAACTCTATTTTTTGCTCTAAAATAACGGTTTTAAGCCC
>Ga0126342_10009055_pt1 | contig 17830 bp, 11 predicted proteins | sample Cyp1metagenome_FD_92528 | JGI IMG/M metagenome (GOLD analysis project Ga0126342, IMG submission 92528) | Coral microbial communities from Lord Howe Island, Old Settlement Bay, Australia - Cyphastrea 1 metagenome | ecosystem: Host-associated > Invertebrates > Cnidaria > Coral ... | reverse complement strand
CTGGGATTCTGATCATCCCCATGGAAGTGTCGCTGTTTCAAACAAGTCATGCCGAAGTCATGCCTGCGAGCATGGAACACGCATGCGAGAACATCAGTGACAACAAGACACGACGTGAAATGGGGAGGTTAAAGCATCGGCTGCAAAAACTTCAACTATTTTTTTTGTGGAAACTTTCGAAGATTTCTTTGTGGATAATCAGTTTGGTCTTTTCTTTTAGCTTGTTTCTTTATCTTCAGTGTCTCAGTCTGTCACGTGGCTCGTGGCAGGTTTTGTTTGCTCACATGCTAGCTGCATTGCTTACCACCATGAAGTGTGACGCGCCGGGGAGAGGGCATATGCATGACATTAAACTCGAATGTGGCTTGACTTTTGCAAAGTGTTCGCAGTGGTACCGCACAAGGCGGTGGCGGAAGAGAGCGTTGGGATGAGGTGATTGTGTTGATGATTGTTTGTCTGTTTGTTGTTTGTTTGTGTTTTTTTGATTGATTGATTAATTGGTTGATTGATTGATCAATTGATCGATAGAGCTATTGACTGTCATAGGAACCATTTATAAGGCTTTATCTTCAAGGTATTCTGCTGAATTGTGATCTTGGCAGCCAACAGGACAACAAACTAAAAACAGCAAAATCAACCCAAGAACATCTCAATATTTCTGGTCATGTTCTGATCCGTTTGAACTACCCCTGTGACACCAATTTGTGCATTCATGGCATCAATGGCTAAATCCTACTAAAGCTTCTAAAACAACTAAAAAGTTCCAAAAACCACCCAAAAATCGAAAAACATCTAAACTTGTTCTTTACCATCTAAAAACTTAAATAGAACTCTGCCCAATTCTTTTTGATGGTTTGGTTTTGGCATTGTTTTTTTTTGTCTCTCTCTCTCTCTCTCTCTCTGTCTCTCCAGCGCCATCAGCCCAAGACCCTCAGATTGAGGGGACGCGAAATGAACAGGCGATCTCCCCCGCTCAGCAGGAGCTCAACGTAAAGAGGAGCTCACACTTCACTTGGAGAAGCCACCCTTGAGGAAGCAATGAATTTCACACACACAATTTTGTGAGAAAATAGTGAAGCCGAAAACGCTGCCAACCTGTACAAAAACATGCTGACATCAACATCGTGCAGGGAGTGTAAGAAACAGCGAAAATGAAATGTTCCAAAGTGACACCACTGTTCCACACAGAAGGACGGGGCAGATTCCATACCACGAAGGCCAAGGGCCGCAGAAAGTCGGTGCCAGCGCCAGCCCTGCTGACGATCCAATTCAGCCATCAGCCAAGTAGTCGGGGAAAGGATGGTGAGGAGAAACACTTGTTGTCCTCAAAAGCATCCCTGTATGGCTCGATAGTCATCCGGAAGTTAACACTTGTTTTGCCCTCCGTTCCTGGAAGGTCAGGTTCGAAGGAAAATGGGGGACCAGCTTGCCAATGGTGGGGCGTCTGCCGAACAACTTGAATTCCGAGATGTCTGCCATGACCCGTGCTTCATTGAGTAGAGGGTTGATGAGCGAGTGGATGGTCTCACGAGAAAGCCCTTACATCCACCAACCACGAGATCAAATGATGAAGGGACGTCCACTGGTGCCGCAGCACGAAGACGGGGAAGTATCAGGGGAGCCCTGGGCAGAAGTGAAACCTGCCCGTTGCAGTTTTGCACAATCTCTGCGTTGGGAGTGACTCTTTTCATCTCTTTGAGGGTGTGCCCCTGCTGGTGACAGTCTCCAAGGTGGTGAGTCGAGAGGCATGCGTTGCTTGAGAGTCAAGGAGTTTTCGGTGCGGCCCAAGTGACCCTCAAGGGAAGAGCTGATCGTCTGTTGGATCAAGTGGACCATTTCTGCGTTTTCGGAGCTGCATGACGAGCTCGTTTGGCAGGAGAGCCATGAGGCAGAGCCAATTCTGGCGATGTTGGGATTCGGGGTCGAGATCGATAGGTGCAGCCATGGAGGGAGGAAGCACGAGAGCGGAGAAGTTAGGCAGAGCAATCGGTCGGGAGGAGAGACTAACAGGCTTGTGGCTTCAGCATTTCAACCCAGCACGTGGACTCGAATCAAGTACTCTAAAATGAGATTGGACTCCTTCGAAAATTTCACTGTAAAATTGACAATTGGAAAAATTGCAAAATCATATGCTCCAGGGGGTTCGAACTATGGGTTTTCGACCTCCATTTAGTCTAAAAGAGAGACACGAGTCCATAGGTTGGACATGGCCTATCCTAAGATTTTGTTCCAGATCATGCCTCTCTCTCTCTCTCTTTTTTAGAAAAGAAACGCACACGGAGATGAATATGGATGAATATGGCAATTCCGGTTGGTACCCTCCTGTTGTAAGTCTCCGGCTCGAAACGTTGGATAATCGCCTCCTTCGTCTCCTCATCCACCCAGGGGGTTTCATAGAGCATGGCGCCCTGAAAGTCCCCCTGGCGGATCAACACCTTAAGCTGCTCTCATAGGGTCGAGCAATTCACTGCACTCTGAGGTCTGCAACGCCTTAGGAGCATAGTGTCGTGGAGTGTTGTGTAGTGTCGTGTGGTATAGTGTAGTGTAGTCAAGCGTAAGGAAGTGTAGTTGTAGTTGTAGTGTAGTGCACTTTAATTAGTGTAGTGTAGTCTATTGTAGCTGTAGTTGTAGTGCGGTGCAGTGCAATTAGTGTAGTGTAGTGTAGTGTAGTGTAGTATGTGATGTGTAGTGTAGTGTAGTGTAGTGTAGTGTAGTGTAGTGCAGTGCAGTGCAGTGCAGTGCAGTGCAGTGTAGTGTAGTGTAGTGTAGTGTAGTGTAGTGTAGTGTGTGTGTGTGAAGAAGTGTAATTGTAGTTGTAGTGTAGCGTCGTGTAGTTGTAGTTGTAGTTGCATTTGTAATTGTAGTGTAGTTTAGTAAAATTAGTGTAGTGTAGTGTTGTGTGTAATGAAAATGTAGTTGTAGTAGTAGCAGTAATAGTAGTAGTAGTAGTAGTAGTAGTAGTAGTAGTAGTAGTAGTAGTAGTAGTAGTAGTAGTAGTAGTAGCAGTAGCAGTAGCAGGAGTAGTAGTAGTAGTAACTAGTAGTATAACTAGTAGTATAACTAGTAGTAGTAGTAGTAGTAGTTGTTGTTGTAGTAGTAGTAGTAGTTGTAGTTGTAGTAGTAGTAGTAGTAGTAGTAGTTAGTAGTAGTAGTTGTTGTTGTTGTTGCTGTTGTGGTTGTCGTTGTCGTTGTAATGTAGTATACTGTGTAATTAGCGTAGTGAAGTGTAATGTAGTTGTAGTTGCAGTTGTAGTTGTAGTTGTCTATCTATCTATCTATCTATCTATCTGTCTATCTGTCTATCTGTCTATCTGTCTATCTGTCTATCTGTCTATCTGTCTATCTGTCTACCTGTCTACCTGTCTATCTGTCTATCTGTCTATCTGTCTGTCTATCTGCAAGCTTGAAAACGAAGCTATTCTGCGAGACTTCGTCAACTTTTGAACTTGACAATATCAAGAACGCAGCAATTCTGCAAGATTTCCTCAATTTTCGCAATTCTGCGCGACGGCGAGACTTCCTCATCAAATTTTCGAAGATGACAACATGAAAAACGAAGCAATTCTGCCAGACTTCCTTCAAAAATGGAAAGTTGATAAGTTGAGTGCAGGGCTGACCGCCTCGTACCAATGCGTTTTGCGATTTTTCCACTCCGTCTGTCTAAAGTACTGCGGCTGCCACGAAAAAGTGATGCCAGGTCATACGGAGCGCTGTACCTGTCACACAGCATCATCTTCCCAAAACTGAAGATCTGATGCTCCAAAATGCAACCCCTCTCAGGAAATCAGTGCCCCGACCTCCTAACATCTCTGATGAACATGTCTTTTGTACTGCGCCACGCGAAATGCATCTTTCCAGATCCTCTTCAAATGTTCCACGGCTGCCAACGCTTTTGAAACTGCTACAAAACCCTCACATTTTGCTCACTTTTGGCAAGGTGCAGAATCCCTTGCGTGGCCAGGCAAAACCACATCTGAACTTTCAAAAGTGGTCCGAGCATGTGGTGTTCTTGACATTTTGACTTGGAAATATGCTTCGCTCCAAAACAGCGTGCACTTTTTGCGAAGCTGGTGTGTTTTGTACATTTTGACTTCGAAATGCGCTTTGCGCCACAACGGGGTGCAACTTTTCATCTCTCATCTGGCCAGCTGGCTCCACACCCGCCGCTTTAGCGAGCCTACTTTTTGACCTTCAGAACCACAAATCATTGGAAAAAAACACAGTTTCGCGACTTTCCTACCTTTTCGCACACCTGCATCTTCTTTCTTCTCACTCTTTCTCTTCTCCTGTCTTGTCTCTTCTTCTCTTCTCCTCTCTGACTCTTCCCACCTCTGCTTTCCATCTGTCCATATTTTCGGAAGTTTGACTTCTAAACTTCCTTCGAATATGTGATTTCATTTGGGTATGTGTATATCTATTTAATTATTTGTTTACATATGGTCTTTATGTCAACTATATCCGACAGCGTACATGCAGGAACATGACCATGAGGGGGGAGGGGGGTGGGGTTGCAGAGCTGAGCCATATATACACACATAGTATGCATAATGAACCATATATAATATAGATATATCTAACAAAATGAACATATATACAACATATATATCTTTCTTCGCCTCACAGACTTGACAAACCTGCGGCCGTGTGCGTCGGCGTAATCGCTGGCGTGTACCGAGAATTTGTTATGAGTTATAGTAGCCCGGGTAATACTTTCCAGTATAAATGATTGAGAATTTGCGTGCAATATATATATATATATAATAAATATATTTTAATAGTAACCCGCAAAGAAAATAGCTTGTTCGTGAAAATTGATCAAGGCAATCGTCATGGCCAAAATGCACGGAAACTCCAAGCTGCTTGGCCTCTCTGGCCATAGTATTGCAGGACTTTCTGGTTTTTGAACTGGGATACCACCATATTTGTTTACATAAATGGTTACTATATGTTAATATGCTTGTATTATGGGTTATGACTGTGTTTATATCCAACTAATCTAACTGGGTGTATTTCCTTCACCTCCTACGATCATCAAAATTGGAGGATCGCACCACAAATCATGACAGCTGGGTACTGTCTCCGCTGATGATGCGAAGCATTTATTAGTTAGTCAAAAACCCTGCTGAGTAAGTGCCATTTCGTGGCGTATCCTATGTATAACTCGGAAAAGCAAACATGTTATAACCCCACAGCCACACTCACCAGTTACTAAGTTAAATGATCCATTCATCATGCAAATACCTATATATGATATATATGTTTAATCATCTAACCACATATTTGGACCAGTTTCTATGGTTGCATCATTTACCGGCAAAAAAACATAGATGTATAAAGAACAAATACATGGTTTCCATGGGTTTCCCCGGGAAAATGATCGACAAATAGTTGATTCTCATTCTCCACATCTATGTGGCCTATGAGTAGATTGGGCATCCACATGATCCTGGACAGGCTTGAAGTCCTCGAAGCTGGGTGCCAGTTTGTTCTTGTTTGTTCTTGTTTGTTCTGTCTTTTCCAGCGGAAAGTTTTGGGTCGAATTTCAATGCAGGCAGGCTCCGTCTTCAACAGTTCCACAAACTTCCACAAACTCGTCTACCAAATCCTGTTCGTCCACATGGTGCTGCAGGGAGCGCTGACGTTCCAGCCAAGCTTTGAGGATCAGTTTCAAATGCTTGAAATAATCCTTCCTCCCGGCACCCTTCATGTGAATACCGCTACCTCACTTGCGAACCGATCCTTTAGAGAATTGATTTGCACCATGGCGTAGATTTCCTCCACTCTTTCCAGTACCAGCTCCGTCTTCCCAAGTATTCCCAAGTCTTCTCCTTGGCTATCTATGTCTTGCAATTGCTTCCAGGACAACCTTTACTGGAAGGTAAATCATGAAATTTCCACTAAAGCCCCATAAAATCCCCATAAAATTCATCTAAATCCCACAAATTCGATTAACATGACCATCTAACAGGACCCCATGAAATTCAATGAAAATTGCCATCAAATCCTATGAAGCGCAACTAAATCCCATGAAATTCGATGAAAATCACCATTAAATAAAACTAAACTCCACTAAATCCCATTGAACGCTAAATCGCAACTAAATCCCATAAATATCCATAAATGACCATTCAATCTCACTATATAAATCCCATAAAATTCGATTACAGCCCGTTTGGAGGATAAATGCCTACCCGGTTGATCCAACACACGGGCTCTCCTGATTCTCGTTTATAGGACCGCTGCCACGACCTCGAGGGGTATATTTAGTGAAGTCTTACGGGATTTAATTGGGATTTTAATGGGATTTTTTTATGTGCATTGAATGGGCATTTTAAAAGTTAAACATATAGAAAACATATGAAAATAATGGGGATTAGAATGTGATTTATTAATTCAACTATCAATCTGAAATGACTGGAAACACCATTTTGGTGGCTGGGGATGATAATTCAACCATTGCATGGAATGGGGTATATAATTACCATATTTTCAGGCAAACCCATATCAAGCCAACAAAAAACGAAATATGGAAGTTTCCTAAAAATTGTGGGAATATCCCAAATCATCCAAGTCATTAGACCAGTTTAGTATTGAAACCAATGGTTTTGGGGATCTCCCATTTTGAGAAACCCCCATATATATAATATATATATAATCCTTCTGGTACCTTCAGATACTTCACTCATGGGATATCAGCCAGCCAAACATTGGGAAATATACTGCGAAATACTAACCAAGAAAAGTTGGACAGCAACCGATCATGCAGAACGCTTCACAATGCAAACAAACAAATTAAATACAAACTCCCAGCAAATGATAATTAAGACATAGGCTAAACTTTTGCTTACAGAAGGGGACACCCTGGGAGTGCGGTTTTTCACTGCATTCTGCAGCCACTGACACTGCACATCTGCGATGGTTCTCTCACTGCTTTGCAACCATTGACAATTTCTGCTAGGTTTTTCTGCAATGGCTAAACAAATCAAAATAAACAACAAAAAAAAAACAAGAAACCCAAAAAAAAACAAAAAGACAAGACCCAACTCTCTGCCACTACTCCCCCCCTTGGGGTGTGCAATCTAATTTTCTCTGTTTTTTTTTTTGGGGGGGGGGGTCTTGTTTTTTTAGTTTTTTAGTTTCTTGGTTTCTTGTTTTCTGGTTCGTTGTTGTTTTTTTGAAGGGCTGGCAAAACAACACACAAGTGAAGGACCTAGACCTAACTCTTTTTAACCACCTTGAAAAATGATGGAGTTAGGCAATGGGAAGGATGACATCCCATTTTTTTGAAATGGAAAATAAAACTCATGGTTGAAACCACCAACCAGATCACATCATCACATCCCTATTATTTTTTGCCATACCTGGGGGGTAACTCCCACATTACCGTGTGGTTTCTGAGCGGCATATAGAAAGTACCTGGATCTGGTGAACAAACTCGTACCTGAGCACAGGGTCACAGGCTGGGTCGACCTCAATCCCTATGGGCGAAAATAGCCACAGGGTGTTGCCCCAGGTCGGAAGTTGGTAGATATGTCCATACTTAGTTAACGAGGGTAGCTGGATATCCTGCAACCAAACTACGGATATTTAAGAATGATAGGATAGATGCAAAAACCGTGCGTGCTTGGTGAGGATCTGCCATATTTCCTGCAGAGAAATCTCTTAGGCCTGGCCCATGGTTCCGAAGCTTCAAAAGGTTGGACCCACAGATCTAAATTTCCATACCGTCCATACCCCATGTTCTCCCCAAAATTGCTACCGAAACATCATGATTGTGGGTCCAAAATCCAAATCCTCTTCTGTTCTGGTTGAATCCTTACCTTGAGCTGGTTGCATCCTCACGTTCCTGCTTCACTCCCCACTGGTCTTGATGCAATCCTTCCTTTTGCGTGGTTCAAAATTATTCATGTTGTTTGTCTTTCACGTTCTTTGGTTGGAAGTTTGATTAAACATGATTAAACATATATAATTGGATGTTAAACATAGTTGATACCATATTAATCATTTATTAAACATATATAACTATATATCAATCAATTGTCTAATTTGGATAGCATAAATGCTGCATAACAAACCGTTGCTTTGCGTTCAACCCTCGCATTGATCCATCCCCTTGGCGAGCTGCCAGATGGGTATCATGGCAATGGTACCCTTCGGCCTGGGCCAACGGCTCGTCGCTATATGAATCAGCGAAAGCACGAATGGCTTATTACAAATACGGCTAAACTATAACAGCTGATTCATGTTTTGGCTAAATTATATATATATGTTAACCAAACTAGCGAGCTGTCTAGCGTAATATGACTAGATTTTCCCGAATGCGTAGCAAGGGTTCCGGTTTCATTCTGGGGGTTTGGGGGTTGAGGCTGTGTTTGCCAGACGTTGCGCAACCGTTCGCAACCGTCCGCAGGCGTTCGCGTGAGGGCCGCATGGCCGTGCCTATGGTGAGTTCTGCAAAAGTGGCTACCGGAGGTTCCAAATGTCGCGTAGCTTCGTTTCGTGTGGCAGGCGTGGCACTTGGTGTTATTCTCACGTGTCTGCAAAAGTGTCGAAAATCGTTTTGTGTGGCAGGCGCAATACTTTTGCGTCATTTTCAGAAGATGAGTTGCAGCTTCCGTGGCAGGCGCAGCACTTTGGAGACCTCCATCGTCATTTCGCGTGGCAAGCGCAGCACTTCAGACGTGTCGCATTGCGTGTTTTTGCGAAATTGTCAGGGCTGCGTGAAGTGGTGGCAACGTGCAAATTCCGTGGCAGGCGTGGCATGTTGTGACATGTGACTACACTCCACACTTTACACTTTACAATCTGCACTCTACACTCTACAGTCCACACACTACACTCCACACTCCACACTTTACACTTCACACTCCACAGTTTACACTCCACACTTTGCACTTGACACTTTACACTCCGCACTCTACACTTTACACTCCACACTTTACACTCTACACTTTGCACTCCACACTATCCACTCCACACTTTACACTCTACACTTTGCACTCCACACTCTACACTCCACACTCCACAGTTTACACTTTAGAGTCCACACTCTACACTTTACACTCCACACTTTGCACTCCACTGTCTTCCGCATTCCACAGTCTACAGTGCACTGGCATGGTAACAGGGGAGAAATGTACAAAACTGCTCAAATAACTTGTTTCACAAAAGTGTTCTACGTGACTGCATTCGGGTTCGTGGGTTGAATCTTGTTTTTCAATGAGAATTCTCGATGCTTACTACTTCTGAGTTCTGAGGGTTAATTTGAACATACTTCAACAGAATCCTTTCAAAGTAAATCAAATTTCCATGAATGTGCCCAAATCAGCCATGGTACCTGAGTTGGTGCCCCCCAGTTACGCTTCGTTTAAAACCTCCATGACCTGGTTCCACATACAACTATTGCGGGCACTGAGGCCAAAACAACAATGATTCAATGGCTTGATACCATAGGATTTGATTAGGCAGTGGCAATCTACAGGGGATAGAATCAGCCACTAATCGAGACTTATGATGTCTTAAGATGTCTTAAGATGTTTTAAGGTTTGATTCCTCTTTACCACTACAAGCCACATCATGAAGACACTTCATGTTGTCAGACGTGTCATGGCGATGGGTCAAAACAGGTCAAAACACTTAGACCCAAATAGAACAAAATAGCTGACAGTTATAAAATGACCCAAAATTTTCAAAAAAGTTGCTTTAAGCCATCTCCACAAGTGCTGCACCAGTTTGTGACCTAAGTATAGCTGAGTTGGTTTATAACTCCATTACATAGGATTTATTTTAGATATTACACACATATATATACATATATATGTATCGAACTATGTGTATACTTATATTTCCAACAAACATCACAGGAGAGGGCAGCACCTTGCAGATACTGTGTTGATGGATATTCTTGGCACCATGATCATTTAAAAACTTCCAAGCCCCAGCAAGCTACAACCAGCTGAGACCCTCCATTGTATGGAAAAGATGCCTGGGTTTCTACAACAGGCAAGTGCACTGCTAGCAAACTATTCCACATCCCAAAGCTGAAACACAAATAGAATCAATAGAACCCTAGTTATGGATATAACCCTTGTTATTCTAGTTGTAGCATGTTAATAACCCTATAGTTATGATCATAATCCAATGGCTATTTTCCCGGTCACAACTCGTTCAACTCGTTCAACCCGAGCGTCCGAAATGTCCACATCCCCCAGGTTGGTCAAGTCCGCGGGCTCAACACCTCCATAAGGGATGTACAATGTGGAGATATTATGAATATATTATGATATATATGTTGATATATGTTATGATATATATATATTCATTATGATATATATAATGATTTATATATTATGATATATAATATATATATATATATATAATGATATGTGTTATGATATAGATTATGAGATATATGTATATATATATGTACTATGATGTATATATATATTATGATATATATATATATTATGATATACATTATGATATATGTTATGATATATATACATGTATATATAAATATATTATGTTAATTATATTTTATTATAGCATGATGTATATACCTAAGATATATAAATATATTATGTATAATTATAGCATGATGTATATTATGTTTATACCTATTTATCTTTATAGTGTACATCTAGATACAACTAGGTTATAAGTTATGTCTATGCCTAGTATATATATATACATATCATTTTATGTAAACTAATATATATATATATATAGCACATGTTATAATATGAATCAACAGTGGTGTTCGAAATTCTCGGCTGTTGAAGCTCCATGGACATTCTGCTGATTCCGCATATCGAATCTGCAAAACCCCAAAGGTCTGAAAATTCGTTCAATAGATGGTGAAGAAACACGTATTTTATTTTTTTGTTATTTGCGTGATTTTTTTTTAATGTTATGCCAAGCCTGACCTATCTAAGTACATCACATCTACCCTCTGGTAAACTAACATAGCTAATATTGAAAATGGCCATAGAAATAGTGGATTCACCCACTAAAAATGGTGATTTTCCATAGTTATGTGGCAGTTTACCAGAGGGTATTTCTTTGAATCCCCGGTCAAAACCTTCCAGAAGTTCAAAAAAAGGTCCCTGCCAAGACACTCCAGACCAAGGTCAGTGCAACGGGGCCAGGAACCAAGATCCTCAGCAACAAACGCGCGCAACGTGTGCGTGGGTTGAGAACGGAATTCCCCGTTCATGGATCATGATAATCCATGATAATCCATGATAATCCATAATCCCCAATATATAGTCAATATGTAGTCAATATATAGTCAATATTGCTTAGTATAGTCCCCGAAGTAGTCATCAACCAACGGGGGTTTTGAACATTTTGGAACAGAGTTCAGGTGAAATTGTAATCAGGTGGCAATTTCCTATATTCCTAGCAGAGGAAAAATAGGAACATCTGCAGGACCCCTCTCCACCCCTACCTGTTTGGATCCTTTATTATTTATCAACAGAACTAGTTATTCAATATGACATATGATTCATGCAGATGTTCAATTTACCCATACACAAACTGCATGTACCTTATGAGGCAGTCAACAGTGTGTACTTGGGGCCAGTCGACAAATTGGACATACCCCAACATTGCCATCTGTTTTTTCAGGAAAACAGAAATAAACCATTGGATACTAGGATACCCTCTGGCAATTGAACATAGCTATTTACAATATCCCCTTCAGCTCGTTGATTTACCTATTCAAAATGGTGAATTTCTATACAGTTAAGGCCCTTTACCAGTTATAAGTACTTATAACTCATTTATAGAATGTATAATCCCATTTATAACCAGTTATAACTAATAAATGGCCATAACTGTAGCTGTTAGTTTGCCAAAGGATATCCATACCGAATATGACGCCAGCCACCTTTGTGCCCAGCGTCCCAGCCGATCCAATCGAACTGTAGGTCGCTGCCAACTGCTGCCCTTCGAACCTGACGTCGCGTCGGGTTGGTGGTTGGTTTCCCAACCGAAACTGGCGAAATAGAACAGCAGAGAATGTAGAGAATCAACCCCTTAGCCGTAGACAAATCAAACTCATGGGTTTTGCAATATATATATATATATATATAATATATACATATATGTATGCATTGTTATCCACTCACCAATGGGGTTGATCTCGGTGCCCCTACCGGACTCAAAGTGGGATATCCGAAGTGCTGTACACTTCGAGGTGTGGACCTGATGCAGTCCGAACGAAGTCATACTCCAAGAACAACCGATACAACTGGTAGATTCTGGCATAAACCACACAGTTAAGGCCCTTTACCAGTTATAAGTACTTATAACTCCATTTATAGAATATATAATCCCATTTATAACCAGCTATAACTAATAAATGGCCATAACTGCAATGATTATCATGAATTATCTTCAGTGAGAAAAACATTCAAAGCAGGCTAACTATTTTCAATTTATAAAACTCAAGTCGATCATATTTTCTTTTGTTTTTTTTTCCCTTTCTGCGGCCTCACTTTTTCAGACCGCTCGGACCATCCCGTCCCGTCGAGTCAGTCGAGTCGCAGCAGCAGCGGCATCGCAGCTCTGCCGGACGACGGCACCAGAGCTTTGACACCTGCGAAACATCGACCCGGCAGTGACATCATACACCGTGACATCGGCGATTTTGGCGAACATGGGAAAATATTAATTGGGAATTAAAATAGGATTTAATGGGATTTATATAATATATATATATATATGTGTAAAGTATAGGGTATTTAAAATGATGTTAATTACGATATTACATGGGACATAACTAGGATTACATGTCATGGGATATAATTTGATTGGATTACATAGGCATTTTATGAGACACTTTGGGAATATACTGGGACATACTGGGACTATTGTGGGGGTTAGCAAGCTTTCCTGCGCCAAGATGCGCAGGTATAGCTCCTTGAGGGAGTCGGTGGTTTTCATCTCAAAGGAAGCCTGCAGCTGGGTTGCATGGAAGATCCTAGAACAAAAACATGTTTGTTTCGTCATGATATCTCATGATAATCATCTATCCACCAGGATTTCCTTGCAGAATTGTTAGACCAGAATTGGCATTCTACGGATTTCCTCGAACATTAGGGACCCTTCAGGGTGTATTCCCTGAGTTTGACGTTGACAGCTTGGAATGCTATCTGCAGAACTCTGCAGAAATGGCTTTGTCTCAAACCCAAGTATACCCAAAACCGTCCTTTTACCCAAAACCGTCTTTTTAGTATACTAAATCACCATTTCCAGACTAAGCAATCTTTCATGGTGGGGTTTCGTGGGATCACAATAAATTTCATGGTGGGACTGTGGGTCCGCACTTTTCAGAAGCAAAATCACAATGTTTCCAGACAAAGCAATTTACATAACGTAACCTGCACTACGTGACGCGACAATGCTGAAAGATTTAGCTATGGGTCAAGATTCTTGGCCCTAAAATGGCCTCAAAAAATGGAGTCCGGATGGTTGAAAAACGTTTAAGTCTACAGTATATATCAAGTTTGACAGTTTAAGCTCTTGAGCTATAAGGATGGTCATAGCTCTTGACAGTTTAAGAACGTTAGGTTTAAGCTCAGTATATAATGGTTATTTTGCGATCTTGAGCTATTGCCAGTTGTTGCCAGTTGTTGCCAGCCTGCAAATTGACAACGGTCGCTAATTGAAAGGCCAAGAACCAGCTGCTCACCATTCACCGCATTGTGAATCTCAATCGAGACAACATGCTCCGCCATAGCCAACCAGAGCGTGGGACGTTGGAAAACTTGGGGTGGTTTGGGGTGCTGGGGTGAGCCATTTGCACAGTCCAAACCTGTCCTTGGAATCTGATGTTTCAGGCTTCACTGCTGTGTACTTGGAAGTAAAGAGGATACATGGGAATTTCACTTACCCACAGGACACCCCAAAAAAGATCTCTATATACCTGTTATGAAAGACATGTTTGATCAGTTTTGTTCATGTAGCATCATGTAGCATCGGGGCAAATCTCCGAATCCAACATAGCAACAGGTCATGTCCATTGATGTTGCAAGTTGCTGCCATATTGCCATGAAGGCTGGTGGCCATGGAGGTAGATCAAGCCACCGGCAACTGCCACCGGCATGGTATGGATGATGCGTCCCCCATGGATTTTCGAGGCTTTCCAACTGTTTCTAGTGTTTTTGCAGGGGATGCTATAGATAGTCTATAGTAATTCAGCAGGGACTTTCCGGCAAAAGGGATGTTTGAGGATCCAAAAGAATCTATATGCTATGTATATAACAAAAACTGCTTTGAGATGGGTCATCAGCCTCGCACCCTTCGATTTCCATTCCAAATTGCAAGATAATGCAAAAACATTAGGGGAGAATCACTTGCCCAGTTTGGGGCTATTTCCTGATGTGATTCATATCCAAAATTTGGCAGTTACCATACCCTAAAATCATCTAAATTCACTTGTTTTTTTCTATTGTCAGCCCTGATATGTAAAATTAGATGGGGTCTGGGATCGCAATTTTTGAATATGTTTGATCCATATACCCAAATCAATCTTTGGATATCTTTGTTGCCGGTGCCGAGTCACGCCAAAGAAGACAGCCACGACGCAGTATCCATGGCAAAATCACGACCAGGCTACCAGTATTAACCCAGCCGATTGAGGATAGATAAATTATGATATGGAGGTTTCCTACGTCATGTGGATACCCCCAAATCATCTATTTTAATAGGATGTTCCATTATAAAACAAACAATTTGGGGTAATTGTTCGCCATTGAACCCCCCATCTACGGAGTTTAAGAGCCACTTCGTAGATGGGTCTTGCCACCTTTATTCGTCCGATAGCTGTGGAAAAGCTCCAAAATCCAGCCTAGTTGAGGGCATCAAGTTTTCACATACCTTTTCACAGTAATAATCAGCAATACAATATCTTCTATTCATGGAGTTTCCCATGAAATCGCTGGGGTTCCTGTTTAACATATATTTTCCCCAAAAAACAGCACTAAATTCCTCAAAAAAATCCGTGGATCTATACAGAAATATGTTTGTTACACCATTCCCAAGATGTCCAAATTTCAACCTTCCATGACCGTCATGTCCTGCTGGGACTCCGGCGGTTCAAGGAGATGGGGATGAGACATGATGAGACACTGGCAGCACTGGGCTGGATGAAATGTGGAACATCCCAACACACAGGTCTGGTATGATCTGGTCATGATTCATCTGGGCCAATGATAGTAATTCACTAACCTGAAATGTTGGGCCATTTTGGGATGATTCCCCTGAAAAAAAAAACATGACTGTAACTTGCCCAGATTAATTGAAAGTCAGGTTTTTTCTAGTTGATCTTGATTTCAAAACCATATTCCCCACCAAAAATCCCGGCAGTTTTTTGGTCCAAGACTGCACAGAACCGGGGGCCCCAGTGTTCACCCATGTCCGACGAGATCGACCATCCAAAGTTTGGGTGTACATTTTTGTCTGGTTGGTGGTGCAATAACCATCTTGAACAATATGAAAGTCAATGGGAAGGATGACATCCCCTGTATTATGGAAAATAAAAAATGTTTGAAACCACCAACCAGTTTGAAACCCATATCCGCTTGAGAAGCCATGGAGGGTAAAACCTCCAGGGGATCTGCCATCTCCCTCGCGCCATTTTCACACCGGATGAGCACCCCAATTTCAGACGGAACAGCGACGGGCACAGCGGACGGCAAGAACACCACTTATCATCCTCATAGACAATAAGGTTTAATGGTGTATGATAATGGCTTTATATTTCAATGGTCAATAGTGGTTAAACATATTTAATATTAGTAGTAATGGCTATATAATAATATCTAATCATATCTAATATCAATATCTAATGATCCGTTGCGCCTAGATTTATCTGTCAGGGAAGTCAAATGTAAACACAACAACGCATACATGAAGATTGTTCCTGTTCAATGACTCGTTTTCTTTGTGTAAAATCCAGAAAGGGATGACCACATGATGAAATAACCATCCAAAAACAGGGCGGGGGTCCTTTTTAATCATCCCAAACAGGGAACATGCCGGTATACCCAATGTCAGAAACCTCAATTGGAGATGGCTCATTGGGTTCTGGTTGGTGGTGTACCTACCCCTCTGAAAAATGATGGAGTTCGTCATTTGGGATGGTGACATTCCATTCCCAATATGATGGGAGAATCATCAAAGCCCAGTCATGTTCCAAAGCACCAACCAGGGTTTACCCCAATTGAAATATCGTTCGAATCACCCCAATTTTCTGCATAAAAGCCATGGCTGCAATAGCCAGGACATTCCAGGACTCGATGCTGCAGGTCACTGCAGGTCACATATCTTGCTTTAGCCGATGAATTCCTGAAGATCTCTGGCTGTGGATCCCGGGGAATGTTCACAGAAAAAATGGGAGACAACATTAGAGATGATGGGATGATGGGCCTTTTGGAATCATTGCTTTGGACCTCTACCATAGCTGTGTACAGTACCTGGAACAGCGAATGACAGTCCAAATAATTTAAAAAACATTGTTGCTATATTGTTTTTACAGTAAGGGTATAGAATATTATATTAAAAAACAATAATAATGTAGGAATGTAGGGTCTACTATACCTGCTTATAATCCTGTGTAGTACCTGTACCTTCCTTTCAGCTTCTGCTCCGCTGTTCCCGTGCTCGACGTCTCGCGTCGTCGTCTCAGACTGGAGCGGCTTATCACCGATGGCACCTGGCGCTGTCAGCAGGGTAGTCGCTGAGGCGGCACAGCGACAAAATGAACATTGGGTCAAAAGTCATGCGGTTTGTGAATGGATAATGGTTGCTTACCGGGTAATAAAAGGAAAAATATTGAAAACAGCAACGATTAACGGTTCATGGTCAATTGTTAAATTGTTAATGGTTCATTGCTAGTGTCCAATGAATGGTTGATTACTGATTGTTTAATGGTTAATGGGTCGCTTTGTAGCAACTAATCCTACCATATCCAAGATGTTCCAGCATACAGATGGCAATCATTGCTAAGTATCGCAAGTGGAATGGTTGGATATCGGCAGCCAGTAATCAACTAAGAGTCTAAGAGCAGCCCATCACGTTCCAGATTTATTTTGCCGATGATTCAGCCGCTACCCCGAACAAAAACGTGACGAACAAAGGTCGCTTGGGAAGACTCTCAATCTTCATTGCAGTTCACTAAACGGTTCGTTTCACTGGAGTTTGTGCCGGTTTGATCTCAACATAGCCTCTTATCCCCCCTCTAATTAATCATCTATCAACAAAGCAGCATCAATGCTGCACATATTATAAGATATTATAAGTTTATTTCATTTTTGGTTTACAAGTCTCTTTCGCAGTGACCCTGCATCTGCTAGTGACATCACCCTGGTGCTTCTTTCCCGCTCACCCGTTCTTATTACTCAAACCACTCATTTGGGACATGTTCAAACAGACCCACAACATAAATGTTAAAATGTTTAAACGTTTTGGGGGTCATGGCTCTAAACGTATTTAAATAGTCTAACGTTTAAACGGTTTAAACGGTTGAAGCGGTTTAATGTTAAAACCTGTTTGGACCGACCCTGATATGGCTATGAATCAAAATTGTGAATGGAACGTTCCGCGCTGTTCCGGACGTATGGAACGAACGGGTTTCGTAACTGGTCTTGTTCCGGACCTTTGGAATGTGATGAAATATAAGCTGTACATAAATATAAATATATATATATGTATACTGTATATATGTATAATATATGTAAATAATATACATCTCAAGGATATGCACGTTGAAGCTACTACCGCTGGCTGCCGCTCATTTTCACTTCTCATCTGCGCGGCATCCTTG
>Ga0126342_10009054_pt1 | contig 17830 bp, 11 predicted proteins | sample Cyp1metagenome_FD_92528 | JGI IMG/M metagenome (GOLD analysis project Ga0126342, IMG submission 92528) | Coral microbial communities from Lord Howe Island, Old Settlement Bay, Australia - Cyphastrea 1 metagenome | ecosystem: Host-associated > Invertebrates > Cnidaria > Coral ... | reverse complement strand
CCCCCCACCAGTCTTAAGCCAAACACGGGCTTGGCAATATATATATATATATATGTATATATTATAATATATATATATATATTAATATATATATATATATATTATATATATAATATATACATATATATATATATATTAAACATCGAACATCATCGGACTAAATGGCCATTGTCGATGGCTAGGTCAAATGACCGGTGTTGGATCCATGTTCCCATGTAATGAGTAACTTTGGACAGGTTGGTTTTGATGAAAGGGGTTCTATTGTAGGTCTTCAGCAGGTTGATATTCTTCCCAAGATTTCCCAAGCACTGCGAATTTTCGAAGTTTACAAGTCAAACTTCCGATATAGATAGATGAAACGGCAGAGGTGGGAAGAGGCAAAGAAGGGAAAGAGTCAGAAGAGAAAGAGTCAGTGCTCCTATAGTTTCCTATCTTCGAAACTTCCGCCACCGCCTTGTGCGATACTACTACTGGCCAGAAACCGAAGATGCGCATTTTCATGCATGTTCCATTGCTGCGTTAAATCATTTCTTGGAGATGTCATTTTGATGCAATTTTTAGTTCCATAGTTTGAACGAATTCCGCCGGTGTAACTATCAGGATGATATGAGAGTGAATCTATTTTCGGAATGTGAAAATGCCCAGTTCCTATCCATTTAATGAAGGCAGTCTTGGTGCGGAATCATATGACCGCATTTTTTATTGCAATCTGCCTATGAATCTTTTCTGTACCATCCATTTTTTTGGATCATTTTGAACTGACAATGAGTGACCAATATCTTGGACCTGGACGAATTCCAAGATTCTGCCTGACACAACCACAGAAGTGGAAGATGCTTCCCAAACCACTGGGACTATCATTTTCATCTAATTTCACTTCCATCATGCCATTATTACATAATCGCATTCGCGATTTTTATATTGAATTTTGCAAAAAATGGACCTGACCCGCATTCACTAGATCCAGTAATATCAATACTAAATTTAACTTGAGAGTTTCTAGGGAGGTATTTACTATTCGGAGGTTTCGGCGTTCAACCGGGTTCAACTAGTGACAAATTTTCCCACACACTGCCGGATCCGGCAGATCAGCCACACGGACGCGGAACTGGAAAAACGTGAGAAGATCAATCGCCTCACGGCGTCTCGGTCGCATGTGTGGGGCTTTGACATCAGCCTCGCCTTGGAACCATTTCTTGAATCACAATCTGTAGCAGTGAAAAAATGTCCCTTTAAATTGCCGTGTGTAGACACTGGCAATCAAACGTGGCAATGGAAATTGCTCCATTTATAGATGAGTTGTCCCTTTAAAACCCATTCAGTGGGAAGTTTTCCAGCCACGTTTCATGACACCAATGGCATTCAGTGGCAGGACCTCTGCGACCGACTGCTGGAGCGCGGCGTCTTGGTCTACGACTCCGCCAGGGAGCTCTTGGCTATCGATGTGCGGCAGCGCAAGGAACAGCTGGCTACGGAGGACCGCCATGAAACCTGGCAAATGGTGGATGTTTGGGGGATCTCAGTTATGAAAAATGGAATATCATTGGGCAAAATCCGCACTGGTTCACTCCCATTTTTGCTGGGTAACTCCAAAATTGGGCAGGTTATGGCCACCTCGCAACTGCGCTTGCGGAGAAAACAACAATAAAGGTACAAACAAGAGGCTTCTTTTTACTGGGATGGCAATGGTGATAGAATATACGCTTAGGATATTCTAGGATATATGATTAAGCAATGAGCCACCAAAAAGATATATAAGATATGGGGAGTACTTAAAATCAGGGATCCCCAAGACACCACGGGTTTCAATACTAAATCATGGTCATGGGGTCTTTTCCCATGACCATGGGAACCTCCAGTTAATTTTGTTGGCTTATAAACCCATTAACTAAAGAATGTTATAGATACATCTACCATAAACCATAGTTATAAATATGGATACATATATATATATACACACCATAAGTTATATTATATATATAGAGTTATTATTACAAATTCAACTTTCTCCCCTTGCCATGTCTCATCACGTCCAGTCCGCCGATGGCTCCGGCCTCTCGAGCTCGCCGCCGGCCACAGCAACAGCGGCAACAGCAGCCGCGCCCGTGGCGACCGAACCGGTGGAAGCAAAGGCGAAAGCGCAACCGGCGGTGCTGTACACCAACAAACGTGGCTTGACCCAAGAGACATGCCAAGCACTGTGGTTTGATGGTTCAGTGGGACATTTGGCAAATGCAATAATTTCCGGCAGCTTTGTGCCGTTGTGGCGCAGTCTGAATTTTTGGGGCGCAAAATGGGCCGGGGTCCCTTGATGTCCCTTGAATTGTGCCTTGATGAAGAACACCCCATTTCTCCACACTAGCTAGTTGCTCACCAATGTTCACCATTTCAAATCTTCACTGTCCCTTTCACTGTAAAACCCTGGCCCAACATATTCCCAGATTTGGCAGGGAAATGTTGCAGACCCCCCCAACATATTCCTTTGTTCCGATGTCCCTTTCTGCTGGTAAGATTAACCAATTTTAGCTGCCTCAATGCCGTTCTATTTCTTGAAACGCATTCTTTTGTTGGTTGAGATGGTTAAAATGACCCGGATCGTCCATAAACATTCACTATACTGTAATTCCCTTTTGCTGATGATGGTAGATCCCGTTTTAAAAAATAATCTTGTTGTCGTAGTTGACACTTCCCCCCCTAAGTGGACCCCCCAAACACAAGCCAAACCCAGGCTTCAAAGCCAGCGATGGCAGTGCGGCCGTGACGGAAGTCACAGGGACTGCTGTACCTTGATTCTATGGGATTCAACGGATTTATTTTGGGATTGGAATGGAATTTAATCACCAAGCAATTGAAATTGTGGAACAATGTTGGTGAATGTCATGTTGGCGAATTACTTTGAAAGATAAATTGCATATTTTTTTCAAGTTTTTTTTTCCGGCTCTTGGATGTTGTAATTATATATATATATATATATATATATATATATGTGCATATACTGATGTAAAAAGAGAAATGGTGGTTAGGAAAAGTATCTACCCGAAAAATCACAGGGTTGGCCCCAGTTTTAGGTTGGTTTGTAAACCCCATTAATTGCACATATTAATCATATACCATAAACTGCAATAAATCTCCGTTATTGAAATTATAATATACATACATATATATATATATATATATATTATCTTGCACATTGATTCCGGTAGAATAGGTGTGATACACCATGGGGGGAACGGCTACAGGGCCTTTTCGACTTTGCAAGGCAAGTGATGGGGCCAACACAGGAACTGCAGCTGCAACTTGGTGTTTGAAGGTATCCACCTGATTTGTTCATTACTCTCTGGTAATTTAACATAGCTATTGGATGCTATTGGAAATTGACCATAGAAATAGTTGATTTACCCAGTAAAAATTGTGATTTTCTATAGCTATGTTATTAATTTACCAAGGGTATATGTCAAAACAGTTGTTGTTTTTGTTTCTCCCTCTCTCTACGTAGAGTTACTCGAATACATAACATGTATTTATATACACATCGAGAGAGAGCGAGAGAGCCCACATGATGTTAAATCCCCAAGATGACTTTCAATCCACATGTGTTTCTATATTTTTGCAATGTTCGATGGCAACCCCTTTTGTTCAAAGACGGGCTTTGGTCCGCAATGGACCGAGCCTTGGAAGAATGTGAAATCGGTAGAGAATATGAGAGATATCATGATACCACACGCACCACACACACATATATATATATATATAATATGTATAAATACATTATATATATGTACACATATAGCATGATGATTTATATATATATATGACTTAATTAAATGGGTATATATATAATATGATTGTTGATAATAATGATTGATGCTGTTGTCCAAGTCACAGTTCCAATTTCTTGCTCTTTTGGGATTTCCTGTCTTTTCCAGCACATCCAGCTGATCAGTTTCCTAACAGCGATACTGTGACAGTGCAGTAAGATGCTCTGAGAACTGCTGGTCAAGTGTTTTATGTATGAAATCATGACTGCCCAATATTTATATATATATACATAATATTATATTTACATATTTATTTAGTTGTCATCAATATGTGTATTTTCATATGTACCAACACCACCATTTTATGTCGGGAAATCTACCTATATGTCCAACATTATATTTACCACATGTGTGTTGGAGTCCATTGGAGCGCCCTAAGGCGTCCTTGTTCTGGCAATTCCGCTGGGGCCACTTGGTCATCAGGACTTTGTTTGGTGTAAGTGTTTTTTCACCGACAACCTTCCGGATCCTTCCGGTCATCAAAGGTAGCAAGTTAAAATCCCCGAACTAAAAGGAGGTCTGAAATTAGCTGGGGGAATCATCTGTACACAACACATGTGTACATGGTGGATTTTCCGGCAAGCCATGTTTGATGATACCGGAGGGTAATTTGTCCAAGGTTTTTTTTTGGGGCTGTCAATAGAATGCATTATAGGATTTCAACAACTCATGCAAGTAGTGCCATGTTCCATTAACCTTGGTTGCTTTGATTCAGTATTGGTTCGTGTTACTTTGTTCGTGCTATGTTGGAAACGACCTTTCAATGATCAAAGTGCATGTTTTAACTGTAACCCCCTAGCCGCTAGCTCCATCCAGTATATATACTGTAATTTAGATGTTCATTGGAGAACTGAAGGCATCATCCCACTCGTGATTGGTACCGCTATTAGGCCATAGTACCCCACATGAACTATTGGCACCCTCTTGATTGGGTTTACATGTTGATGCCATTCTATCCCATCCTGCTCCCAACTATCAAGTTGGTTCATTTTCTGTCATGATTACTGTTGATCCCATTGGATGGTGATCCCTTTCACCTTCAAATGTTTCAGAAGGGTTAGGGTTTCCCACCCAATCCACCCAATGTTTTTTTCACGCGGCCCCATGGCTGGGAACGCCCCAGTGGAGGTCACAATGTGTCCGAAGTCAACGGACCCTTCGACAGCGTCACCATGCAGGGCTGGGTCATGCAGGGCTGCTTCAGCGAGGAACGCCCCGCCGAGGTCAGGCAATGCAACGCCGCTCGGCGGAAAAAAGCGCGCAGTGTGAAGGGGAGCAGCAACCAACAATGCAAGGGGATATATGTGTAAATGATTGTAAATGTATAATTATATATATATATCTATTTATATATATATATATATATCAGTCGCCTTTTTAGCTCGCCTTTAGCTTGACTGCTGATCTCCTGAGATGGCGATGGAGAGAGAGAGAGAGATATATATATATTAATTCATTAATTAATTAACTAATTTATTTATTTATGTATTTATTTATCTAAATGGTAATAAAGATAGCAAATTACCATGTGACCATGTCATATCACCAACAATCACCCATAAAGCCCCAGATTTCATCAAGAAAAACTGAGACTTAAACAACAAAATCTTGAAGGTTTTGTTCGGAAAAACGGTTGATTCGCTGCCCACCGAGCCTTTGTTGGTTAATAAAGATGATGGCTATTGTAGGCAAACCATTTTTTTGTGGAAATGGTCCCTCCAGTTCTTTCAAGTTCTTTCTGACCAATATATTTTCGACATTCAGAAAAGCAGTTCTTATAATCAGGTTCATAGGGGTTAGAATGACGTGATTTTGGAAGTTGGGCTGCCCATGACATTTGAAGATGGCAAATATCGTGCTGCTCTCCAGGTTTGGACTCGGCTGGAGATGAGATCAGCTGTCCTTTTCCAACTCATTGGTTGCGTGAAATGGAGGAAGGGATCCTCCCATTTTTTCCAAACATAAGTCATTTACCTTTTGTTGGTCAGATGTCAATCGATGTTATTTTTCTCCTTTGGGGGTTAAATGGTATGCTAATCCAGACCCTCGGTTTTGTCCCAACGGATCCCAAGCCTCACGGATCATCAAACCCAGGAGCGAAACGAACCTCAAGAACAGTGTTGGCATCCATGGGACCGCATTGACTTCGAACTGTACATTTGAGGCGCGTAGCACAGGCAGACGGATGTGACAACTTAAGAGCAAGTCTTCGACGGAGTTTATCATTTAAATCAGAGACAGCAAAACGGTAGACCTCTCCCAAATGCACGCATGAAATATTAGCATCTACAATTAAAACAATCCAAATGTATCCAAATGATTTCAAAGTAAAATACAATGGTGGATATGGGCTTGCTAGTAGTTTTAAAGTATAATTCAAGTGTAAACTCTAAGCTGCTAGGGTGGCATGGTTTAAACATATTTAATCTGGAATCCACAAAAGTATAACATGACAAGACCAATAATCAACCATAAAAGGAGGCTACTGCAAATCACCCGTACTCAAGGGCAGGTTGGGCATTGTTTATATATCAATTCTTTTCCACATGCACACACACACACACGCATATATATATAGTTAGTCTTGTTTTTATGAAGTTTGAGCTGCCCCTCTTCGGGGTACTGGAAAGGACCTTTATTTGTGAGTAGTATCCAAATTGTCACCAATTACAAGGAATTACCATGGGTCTTGGTTAACATATCTTATTAATAATTTTAATATGCAAAGAGCAGGGGAGATTGTATTGATCATCATCCCGTGTGGGATTGAACCAAAAAGGAATCGATTCCACCAGTATGGATGTGGTTCAATTTATTGCCAACCCCATGAAACTGATAGTTAAATAGCCCAATTGTATCATGATAAGCGTCTCCTTTTTCAAGCATCCCTCAGCATGATCAATTTTTTGGGCCCATTGGAAGGCCAAGTTTGACCCCTGCACATGGTGTTCTTTGTTGAGGTAGATGTCCATAAATGTCCTTTTCCCATTGGTTGGTTGATTAATTAGAGGGGCTCTATTTTTGCCAAAGGGAGATTAAACTATTCAAGTACAATTAACTAATTTGGTTCATTACTTACTGGTGCTAAACGCAGGGAATTGTCGGGAATGATCCATTTCATCACTAGTAATAATCATCCCAGCAACCCCCAGCAACCCCCAGCAACCCCCAGCAACCCATCCATTCCCTACGTTTAGCACCAGTAAGATTATTGGTAAATGAAAGTAGCTATTATTGCTAAATGAAAGTGCAGGATGGGGCCCCCCAGTTATAAGGTGGTCTATAAACCATTATAATCCCCATTAACTATAGTTATATCCTGTAGATGTCCTTCAATTTGACACATCCAACTCGCGGCGAGCAGTTCGATGGTGCGGAAAAAAACAGCGCGGCGGATGCAGGAGTTCATCGTTTCAAGGTGGTCCAATTGTAGGCGTGTTGTGAAGCTTGTAAACCCCGTGATCTACCCTCTGATAAACTAACATAGCTATTGAAAATAGCCATTTATAGTGGATTTACCCCTAAAGAATGGTGATTTTCCATAGTTATGTTTGTTTACCAGAGGGTACATTGACAAATACACACAACAAACATAATAATCATCCACAAAAATCAATAAACATCCACAAACATCCTTAAACCATAGAAAAGCTACTTCGAAACCGACGAATCGCTATGGGGCACAACCTTGATTCAAGGATTCCAATCCATGGTCCATGGGCTTCTTAACATGAGGGTTACTGGTACGACCAATGTAAATATTTGCAAAATATGTATATTACTGTATATAGATAGATAGATAGATAGATAGATAGATTTGTAATATAATGTAATGTAATGTAGTGTAGTGTAGTGTAGTGTAGTGTATTGTAATGTAATGCAATGCAATGTAATGTAGTGCAATGTAATGTAATGTAATGTAATGTAATGTAATGTATGTATGTATGTATGTATGTATGTATGTGTGCATATATTGTATACATATATTGTATGCATATATTGTATGCATCTATCTATCTATCTATATATATATATATTTATATGTATACATATGTGTCCGTGTGTGCGTTTGTCTGTGTGCGTGCCGAAAAAGTTTATGTATTGTATAAAATCTCATATGTTTGTTTTTTCTTCTCCAAGTCCAAGTAGCTGAAATTCCAGGCTTTTGCGCATCTCCCGAGCCAAGGATGTGAAGAATTGCCCTTTGTCTGTGCCTTGGCCTGGATCATCCCCAGAGGAAGCTGGGCGACACTGGATCCATGGGATAGGCGCGTGGCTAGCCTATTTCCAGACCATGACAAAGCCATCTGGGATAACCCATGGATAAAGGGATAACTTATCATGAAACAATAGTTCTACCATAAAGGGATCTAAAGGGTAGAACTCCCACAATGGATTGTCGTCATTGTCATCTCACCGGGAAGAGTGATGCTTGCCCCCGTGCCAGTCATCCCAAAAATGGTTTCAAACTGAGATGCCCAAACAATGACTCGATAACCCCGGCTATATATGAAATAAGACCCAAAAATGAAGAGATCCTGGCACTGGCACCGGGCCTTTTTCGGGGCGGTGCGCATTGTGGTGGAGAAAGGATTGTTGAATGATGTTAATGGATGGACAATGAACGAAAATCCTCGCCCCGAGTATCGAAAAAACTATACATGGTTCGCAGGTAAAGTTGACCAGCTGTTGTAGTTCCCGGAGTCACGTTGGTCAGCAAAAATACTGAAATCATCTTAAAACAGGCTTGGTATTATGTATTTTTCATTTATTTTTCAAGCTATCAATGAGTACTGGAAATGTGTCATGTTAACACGATATGGAAAGAAGAGGAAAGCTGCATCATGAATCATGAACATCTGTTGCAATATTGGGAGTCCAGCAACATGATCATGGACTCATATAACATGTAATCATCATGTTACAGTGTATATATATATACAGAGAGACATAGGTACGTACGGTTGTAACATGGCCTATATAATCACGGCTAGCTCATGCTAGATAAATCCGTCTCGACGCCGCGGCAGTCTTTCTATGCACGCCGTCTCTATGGGTTTCCTCCCAGCGTTTGGTTCGATTCGGATGAGGAGAGTGAGGCGGGGCCGAGCTTGGAGGTTGAGCAGCAAAGAAAATCAGCTGGGTCTTAGATGTGACATTCAAGATTTGCATGAAACCGGCAATAATGTTTTTTTGGTGCTTTGGGGGTAATTTATCTCATATTATTATTTTATACTATCCTTTGTATGGCGGGGGAGTTATCACAATCCACGAGCTGGATTTCCCCATGAACCAAACACTAAATATCATAACATATGATTAAACACATGTCTGAAACTTGGGTACCACCAAACCCAGTTGTTTATGTAGATTGGTAAAGTAAGTTTTGCAATGGTAAGAGGTTTCCCGGATTCCTTGACCAACCCAGAGTATTTGATGAACTGAAACGGTAGCGTTACTCGGTGAACAGCATGTGTTACTACTCTACCACTGAGACGTGTGGATGATTTGTTCTGTTCGGACTTGTGAATCTACCATGTCAGACATGTTTTTTAGATTGCCACCAGAATGGTGGCCATTCTTCATTTTCCACCAGATTTTCCACCAGATTTTCCACCAGATTTTCCACGGTGGTTCAGTCCAGGAATCGTGTCTTTTTCGCTTCGTTCACCCTCAGTTCCCCTCATAAAGGAACATAGATGTGGAAAACCCAGACTGGATTGATAATCCAAATTCAGGGGGGTATTCCAGTGATAATCTGGTACTTCAACGGTACAGATCAGGGGTTTACCCTCTGGTAATGTCTTACATAGCTTTCGAACATGGCCCATAGAAATAGTTGATTTACCTATTACAAATTGTTATTGTCCATAGCTAAGTTTCTCCTGAAGTGGACCTGGTGGAGGCGGAGGAGAGCTTGGCCAAGAGCGGCACGACTTCTTCGGGCGCCTTGGGATGTGAATAGGTCTATGGGTGCGTTTTCAGCTGGGAAACGAGTTGAAAAATATGGGAAATCTATGGGAAATAGATGGGACACATGTGGGAAATATACGGGAAGAAGTCGGGAAGTATATGGGAGATAGATGGGAACATATGGGACATATATGGGAAATATATAAATATAGGACATATGGGAAATTGAAATAGATGGGACACATGTGGGAAATATGGGACATTATGCGAAATCGATGGGAAAAATGAAAAAAAATGGTCGGTTTCTATGGTTTGGATCCCCAAAAGTCACCATAGTCACTTGGATGAATAGTTGGTTCCCCCACTTGCAGGGAAACCTCCAAATATCCGCGTTGATGAGTTGTTGTAAGGAGTTATACTAGCTGGTTATTGGGGATTATGCATGATCAACAAACCCATATGAATGGGAACCAACTAGTATTTAATGAATCATTAGAAAGTGAAGCCTCTGGAATCCGGAAATGGTATCCTCAGCTAATCCACTGTCCAATCTGTCGAAAGTGAATCATGCCTCACAACATGGACCTTAGACCTTAGATTGGTGGAAATTATACGGATGCCCAATGATTGGACCCCGGTTCCCATGCAAGGGGATCCCATCAATGGGAGGGGGTCCCCCTGGGATAGCAGATTTTAAACATGAACATATGCAGTGTGCCATATCATTTGCATATGATGCTGTGTTGTTCTCCTTGGGCAGATGTACTCTCAATCATATTAATTCTGTGCACGGTTCACTCTTGATGCCTTTTGTTTTTCTCTCTCTCTCCCTCTCTCTATATGCAAATATGGGGAATCATGTATTCTTCAAACAAACCAGTACTTGTGCTTATGATGTGGTCGTTAAATGTGTTGTATCAGCAAAACAAGTATGCTGGACCTTTGTTAGTGAGAGGCCCGAGCATTTTTTTTTAATGGGTTGATTAGAGGGGTAGGGCGGTAGGACGTTTGATGCTTTGAGAAGATGTGGTTTGCTGTGATGAAAAAAACATATTCGTTTGAGGGCCATTTGAAAATTTGGATGGAGGGAAACTTATAGGGAAACAAATTGGAAATTGTCCCAATCCAAATCTACATGATGCAAGGGAAAGGGTAGCGCTAGCCATTGAGATTTGCTGATGGGTCCTCTAGACATGGCTCCTGTCATAGGTCGATCATGTTTAGGATAGTAGTCAACTGACCATTGGCCCATCTGATATGATGTCCCTACTTAAGGGCTGATTTTTAGTGAGGGATCTTCTTAGACCCCCCAAGTACCCATAAACATGTATAAATGTTCCAGAACAGTGGATATATATATATATATATTAATTACCTAATTGTTCAAGGCGGGTATTCATTGTACAATAGCCGTTTCACGCTGCACCATGGATAGCTTCCATTGTTCAATTCTGGTCTGAGGTGCAGATGAAAATGCAACCAATTGAGGCGGGACAATTCACCTCGGGTGTTCCCTTTTTGGCATTTTTTGTTGAATTTATGTACTGAGATTTCATGGGCATCGGATGTTCATGGGATCTACCAGGGATCTACCAGCCAAGAGATCATGGATGATCATGGGGACATGTGACATTTACAAATAATTATTTTAAGCCCTAGGCCCTAGGTATCCAACCCCATTGAATTCCAAAATGATTCGGTGTTCCAATCACATCTCGAAGCCAGGTAGTGGCCTTAAAATACCGTCCGAAACGAAGATGATTGGATTCCGCAAGGGGAAGTTATACCCGAAAATACCGGAAATGGGTAGAAACCATCTCCGAATTGAATCAAATTGAGGGATTTTATCATTGCTGGTTGGTGGTTTGGAACATGGCGTTTATGACTTTCCATATATTGGGAATAATCATCCCAACTGATGAACTCATATTTTTCAGAGGGGTACCCTCTGGTAGACTAACATAGCTATGGAAAATCACCATCTTTAATAGATAAATCAACTATAAATGGGCCATTTTCAATAGCTATGTTAAATTACCAGAGGGTAGGTATACCACCAACCAGATTGGCTGGTCCCACGCTACCTCAACATTGGACGGTTCACTTGGCACAGGTCGAACACTTGGCTGTTCCAATCCATGATTCTGTAACGCCCAGATGTTCGCTCAACACCACATTTTTACATTAGGTTGTGCTCCATAGCTAAAAAAAAGTTAGTTTACAACTCGAATAACTCAGTTTTTTCTGGGTTATAAGTATATATATATATACTTTTCATGGGTTTTTGTAAACCTCATGACCCTTTTTGGGGTATGCAACGGGGCGGAAGAATGACGCCAAGTCGGCGCAACACCAAAGAGCCGCACCGGGGCAGGTTGCGGTCATCGCACGTGACGGCGCCGGTAAAAGTTGTTGGATTGTGCACGAGAGACTGGATGCTGGTCGCAGAAAGGTTGATGAAATTGAGATATTCTACACGGTCGTAGCTTCATTTTGGCAGGAAAGTTTGGTAACCTGGAAGAGTAGGTTGATGACCAAAGGAAAGTGCAGAGCGTCCTTAGGAAAGTAAATAGGAAGCGAACAGGCACAGGATTGAACCGGTAAACACGCGCAATGAATCTGAAACAATTGTGAATGAGCCAGCAACAATGAAAAAGTATTTGGGAAAAACGGGGGTGTAGGTCAAGTATATCTGCCATCATCGCAGGGAATAAATTGGTCAGCTAAACGAAAGAACATGGTACATTTGAGAGAATGAAGACCAAGATATTGGGATAGGACATCATAGGACTATGAAGGAAATTGACGATAATGAATATCAAGATTTTGTTTATTTTAAAGATGCCTTTGACATGTAAACAATGACCCAGACCCCCTCCCAGCAAGGTCTCCCTTGATAAGGTCATTTTGTGGGTTGATGATGGTTGATGATGGTTGATGATGGTTGATGATGGTTGATGATGGTTGATGATGGTTGATGATGGTTGATGATGGTTGATATGGGTTCACCTGAATAAGGCTGACAAGGGAGTAGCCATAGATTTCCAACATGTTTGGATTGAGCTGGAATGGATTGGAGAGTGTTTCAATCGCATCCGAACAGAAGTTTCTCCGTGTGCAGTCAATTTTCCTTTGTTTTTCTTGGCCATGACGAAATTTGACGATCATGTGGATCCACCCAGCGATTGCAGATTTGCCGTTAAGGGACACTATTTGGACTATCTAGATGTTCATTCCATCTGAACTGGCTTAGAAGATTTATAAACCAGATGTAATTTGTTTTTTTCCTGTATACTAACTTGGATGCTCAATTGCATGGATGTGTTGGAGATTGGGAGGGAAGCCAAGTAGGCCAAGCGAAGGCCACCCCCTTTGTCCTTGTTGCAGTGACCCTCGCTATGAGTTACAAACTCTGCCAACCATTGAGAAAAGTAGCCTTTCCGGTCGATCTCTCTCTCTCTATATCTCTCTCTCTCTCTCTATCTCTCTCTCTCTCTCTCTCTTTATATATTTATATATATATATATGTATATATAATATATGTGTTCAATTGATCCATCCATAAATCCAGCATCTGATTCCTCAGTTTACCTGTGTTTACCAAGAACATGCACGTCATCTTGAACGCAATGAAGATCTCAGAATATATGGCTATATATGGTGTTACATGAACATGTATAGGTCTTCAGAATGCCTAATCGGTCATTGCAGATCTTGAGGTATAGCCATCCAGAGTGAGAAATGCTGAGAACCCCCAAATATCCCCAAATAGTTATTTGTGAGATGAAAATGATGTTTCCAAACCCTCCATTGTTTGAGGCTTCCGGGCAATCATTTTTTAATCCATGAAGAGCTTTCACTAAAGCCCACCTTACAGGGTGGTGCCCCCGAGCCATCAACTTGGTTTGTAACCCCATTGAACTGTGGTGATAGTCATCATAAACGATCTCGTCTAACTAGGCGGCACCAGCTTGTACTAGGAAAGACCTGCCATGTTGTTTAGTAAGATGCTAACGCGCCAAATGTACATAAGATATACGACACGATGAATCATTCGTAGTTTTGTTGAGGACGTGCAACAACAACAACAACAACAATGTGAGGCATGTTATACAAGAGGTATGTGATACAGGATTGAGCCTGTTAGACGGTTCGTTATACACTCAATGTTAATGCAACAAGATACTGTATCCCTTAACATTCTTCCACGTGGCTGTGTCTATACTCTCAAAATATACATGTAAGGTTATGTAAGGTTGATAGGGAGTATGATGATTAACCATCCATTATGTCTATAGAGTCTATATCCCATCCATTTAAGGTGGACATTGATGATTAACCAGTCGATTGAATGGGGTACACATTGGGCTTTTGCTGGTCGAATCTTCGGTGTTTCTCTGAATTTCGTTTGGCCATTGGCCTCCGTCACTACCGCCGCTGCTTGGCGTTCTCTTTGAATTGAACACCGCAGTTCTCCGCACTCCGAAATGGCCTTGCGACAGTCAGTTGCCCCGCGACAGAAGGGGGACATTGGAGCATAGATGGCATTGAAACGTCATGGAAACGCCATGATGAAACGAATTCTGTTGGTGTACTGTGGATATGTCATGAGATTTGCTGATTTTTATGCTATAACATATATTTACAGTACCACCCATGTTCCATGGATCTACAGATGCACATCTATTTTTTTACTGTCTTGGCAATATACTGGTGGCAACCCCAGTGCCAGTCCCAAAGTTGCTTCATTAGTATCCAGTCGTGTCAGCAAAATCATACCTTCTGACCTTCTCTCCGTTAACTCAATATACAGTGGATTACTGCGGGTTTGAAAATCCATAAGCTTCTCTGGGACCATTATCTGTACATGATGGGTTGCCCGCATGTAACCCTTGTAAGTGCTTCAACATCGGCGGCTAACTCCTGATTTGTGTAGTTCAAATCCCAATTTGTTGGTTACATCCGAATTTGTTCTTGCTTAAACCCAAAGTTTATAGGTCAAAACCAACTATGTTGTTGGTCATCAATTTCAACTTGACAGTATATTTTACAGTTATTCTGTTGTTGGTTAAATCGCCAATTAGATTGCTGCTTGAATCCCACCTGTCTCAACAGCATTTATTTCTTCATCTTAATATGGATCCAAGTTCCTGAGAAGGTACTTAGACAGCCCCCCAAATCATAGCCTGAAAGCCTTTCTAAGAAGCTATTTGGATACCTTGGGTATCTTGGATCCATAGGCTATACGGGTATCCTGGCACCCTGGCCGGACACGTCGTTGGTTCATTCCCTGCTCCGAAAAACCGTCCCCTTGCTCCAACGGAGCGGTGGCTGAAATCACCTCCCTGGCCGCCCTGGGGCGCTGGGGCCGAGACCAGCTGCAAATTGGATATTTTTGGTGGGAAAAGCTGAGAAATCTTTTTAGGGGCTACCAACTAAGAATAGATTAATAATGATGAATAGCAACTCAAAATTGATTGTTCGATCAGTTTGGGGTTGAAGTGGGCCCAGAGCCGGAGAGCGTTGAAGCTTGTATCCGAGGTAATCTAGGCACTGGGCAGTAGAATAGAGAAAAGCTATGATTACCAGCTTTGATTCACCGGAAAGACTCAAGGCCATCAAGACCATAGGGGATACTCAAACCTACTAGGACTATTCATCTGGGACATCCAGTCAATCATTGCAGTTGTATCGCCCTTCGAAAACCCAAAGGACAGGCCATGGTCCCGTGGTGCCCCGGGCGACAGCTGGGAGATCAATATCATAGAGTGTCTAAAATTGCTGTGAATGGTGGAGGTGCGTTTGGAGTGTGTCCCTACGCCTCCTCGATCCCCTTGGCTCCTGGCACAGTGCTGTTTTGAGCAAGATATGTAGAAAATGGATCCCTAGATTCAAGATTCTGTTGACGAATCCCAGCCGACGTTAGAGATACCTTCTGCGGTGCAGCAATGAAACATGCGCAGCAAAATCTGGACTTACAGTAGGAAAGTCTGAACACTTTGCAAACAAAATGGCGACTTTTCATGATGTTCTATGCTTGATGACCGGAGGGTACATCCAAACAAGATATGCAGGTGGTGTACTTAGAGCCGTGAAATTGTCGGATATGTCATCAGGTGACACTCCTGGTTCAGCTAACATTTGGGCTTTGTTGCAGGGAAGATGAACCAGCTTAAGTCATTTCCAGCACGTATAGTTACTGTACTTCACCTGATCCCCACCAACTGACATTCCGTTTGACATATTTACATTCTGACATTCTATTTTGACACAAAATATATATATATATATATATTATATACAAATGTTAGACATTCGAGAAGGCGATGGGAGAGAGATAATAGATCCTGACATTCTTTTTGACATTCTATTTGTAGTTTGACACTTTACCTGACAATCCTATTTTGACGTACAGTATATATTCTGGCATTCTATTTGGGAGATATATATACTTCATTTTACATGATTGCTGACATTCTAATTTTTTTTGTGGCATTGCGTCAATTTGACTTTTTAATTAGCATTTTGTTTGGAATATACTTTGACTTTCTGTCTGACGTATATTTTGACATCCGATCTGACACAGAACATTTTATTTGACGTAGACTTTTGCATTTTATTTGGCATGCTATTTGAGATTCTGATTTCACATGTATGCTTATGCTGCATGCATATCTTCGCTGGAAAGCAACTCATTACATGCTTTTTTTTGTGAAAAATGGGGGGAACATCTTCAAATCGTCGAAGCTTTCCAACGGATCAGGGACCGTTGGGGATCATCCCTTTATCGCGATGCGCGGGCACCTTTGAGGCCCGATGGGACGAGACGCGCATCGCACGTCGCACCCGTAATGGCGATCGAGCGTTGCCTTTCGTGTCCTTCTCGCATCGAGCATCGCTGCTCCGATTGTTTGAATTGGTCCATGGGCTTTGCAACATCAGAGGTCACCTGCTGTTGGTGACATTTCGCGGCTTGGGGCGCCTGTTCTCGGAGCATCAAGGCCATCAAGGGCACTTTTCGGACACCAATAAGCAAACATGAATGTTCTGCAAGACTGTATTTGATATTACGCTGCACATGAGGTCCTTGGGTTTGAGTTTATCAGTGGCATTTTGGATCTCTCACTGTCCTTATAGATCAATAACTAGATAAATAAACAGATAGATAGACAGACAGACAGACAGATACATACGCAAAAATATGCCCCATATACCTGTGATGATACCATAGTTGATTTATTCACCATGTATTTTGACGTGAAAACTAGGTCACGGGGCGTTTGATCTATAGCCTTCTGTTTTTAGCTCTCGGGATAGCCATACAGTTTGGCATATAGTCTTGGCATGTCTTGGCATGTCTTGGCTGGGTATTTTGATGGTTTCAATGTTGCAATATAGCCATGGGGAAAAGCACAGTTCTGAAACTGTGTTTAGTAGCCACATCAACATCATCTATAAATAGGCCATGTTTCGATGTTAAATTTCCCGATGGTGCATGTCCTGTGCGGCGGTGGTTCAGCCACACTTGATGGTTTTGGGACATTTTGGGACCAGGTGGCTAATGTCGCCTCCCAGGTTTTTTTTAGAACCCCCAATAGTATATGATAGTATAGAGGTAGCATGCGTTTTTGTACTCACAAGCATGCGGACATAGTAAAGCAGGTCATCAAATCTACAGTAATATCTCTACCAAATCTTGGATGCATGGTGTTAAGGTGTTTTTATTTTCCCAATGGGCAATCCATCAGAAATGGGAATCTATAGATGGTGATTAATATATGTTTTATTTGCTGCAGTAGCTTTTGCAAATCCGAGTATATATAGACATATATGCTGACATAGTGGGGATACAGCCCAAGTATCAAAATGGGTAATGTCGGGTACTGATTAGTGTAGGGCCCCCCCCCCTCTAAACTAATTTTGGTTACTGAATAGCGTAGAAATTTCAAGGGACCGGGTACTGAATAGTGTGGAATCAAAATTACTTTACTTCGTGTGATCCCCACCGTGACATTTTTACATTTTCTTACTGGCAAATCTTCTGGCATTCTATCTGACATATCTTCTGGCATTCTATCTGGCAAATCTTCTGGCATTCT
>Ga0126342_10009053_pt1 | contig 17831 bp, 17 predicted proteins | sample Cyp1metagenome_FD_92528 | JGI IMG/M metagenome (GOLD analysis project Ga0126342, IMG submission 92528) | Coral microbial communities from Lord Howe Island, Old Settlement Bay, Australia - Cyphastrea 1 metagenome | ecosystem: Host-associated > Invertebrates > Cnidaria > Coral ... | reverse complement strand
TAGAAAATTAAGGCCCCTATGAAAGCAGCCGATCCCCAGAATACAAACCTGGGATGACTAGGAAATGAAGGCTTACAGGGGGGTTGACCCCCTAGACTTTCTGGCGGAAACTGGTAAGAGGATCTTTACACATTGACCCCTATGTTCCCCATCTTTGCAAGGAACTTCTCATTTTTTCTTGGTGAACTAATACAACTAATCTACGCCGTGAATCGCCAAGTCGCCAAGGCCAGACCTTCCCCCGTTGTGATCGTTGTGCCAAGGTGCTGCAGCTGCTGCACCCTTCGAGGTACGAATCCGCCTCCAGCTCCGTGACGAAGTCCGGGAGGCGGCACTGCAGCTGCAGTGGAGCAGCCACTTCCTAGGCGCTGGCGGGGCGACAGCCAACATATGCCAACATCATATATGAAATACATCGACATATATGCTTTATGTGGTTTATATATATATAATTATATATATATATATATATGATTCATATGTATCTATGTTTGTATATTAGTATATGTATGCATGTCTGTGTATGTATATGGAATTGTCTGAAACAATCATGACCTCAAAGGCCAGGCTCCCACTGGCCTAACCAAAGGTTTTAGTGTGAATCTATGTTGGTCACATTCGAAACCAACATGTTTCGAAAGCCTCCAGGTTGTTTGATTTAATCCTGTGATTGTTGGTTGGACCCAACTATTTCCACCTGCTTATACGTGGGTCAAACTGTCGTATCCTAATTGACATGGTTTACTGCTAAGGATGTCTATCGATGACTAAAAACATGTAGTTTCTGAGAGTTTTTTCTTGATTCGTACATGATTTTTCACGCCGAACATTGTGGTCCGCACCCCCTGCCAGCCCAGCAACGACCACTTGAAGTTTCTCCAACCACGCGGCTACATGCGACGCCTTTAAAAGTTGCGGCGCCCATTTTCTCCACTCGACTTTGACTTCCAAAACCAACAGTTTAACCAGGAAAGTTAGGCACCTTGCACTGATTAATCAATCAGTCCGTTTTAGTGTCATCATTGATGAGGTTAGTCTTGAGGTCACTGAACATTTGTCCAGATTCACTGCACATCCCTTGGACTTTTTCTAAAAGGCCAAAGATTTCATACTTCATCATCATTATATCATTCCTATAAAAATGAAAAACAAGTAAACACATGTAAAATCATATAAATACATCTAAAGACCACTCATTTGGAAGTAAAGCCATCTTTTTTCCTATATCCGAATTGCTGTTTTGGGCTATAACCACCCATCTTTTTGGCACGTCCACAGTGGCACCTCAGGTCGATGGTACACCTTCGGGTGTCGCGCCAGCAAGTAGCGCTGCGCAGGGACCAGCATCTCAGACACAGCACGTCCCAAGGCCTGGGCTGTTCCATTCCTGGTTGGGAAATCATCGAACTCAATGGGGATTCAGTGGGGCTTTCATAAGGATATAATGGAGATTTAATGGAGATATGATATAACTATAACCAACAGTCAAAGATGGCTGGCTAGCTGGGAAATCCCGAAATGACAATTTGAATGGAAAATACCATCGAACTAAATAGGGAATTGTCCAGCAAACCATGTTTGAGTACCAGAGGGTATCCCTATTGGTGACATCGGGAGACCAATCAAATGATTAGATGTCATTGGTTATGATCTAAATTTAAGCAGCTTATGACAACAGTATATCTGATCTAATTTACACTACTGTAAATATTGTGATCTAAGATAATCTCACCAGAAACATCCAGAAACAAATTATGGATATGTCCATTTGTGTACAAGGGTGATTCAATCAACCAATTGTTACCCGCTGCTTTCGGTTGGTTGTCTAGGCTCCCAGGAGAATCACGATGGGGTATCCGCACAATTACAAACCACTAACCCAAATCGCCAGTTAATCATTGGGTGATTTAAGATGATCTACCAAGAAATCAATGTATATATATATAATGTATATATATATATATACACATATATATATACACGATTCTGTACAGTATGATGTAGTGAACATGCTGTTATTAATTAATTAATATATATATATGTATACATATTTATATGGGTGCGAACACCAACACATTGCAGATGGATGCAAATGGTGTGAACATGAACATTTCGGGTGTGACATCTAGTGACTAATACCCCTTATTGGTTGGCCGAACATTGCGTCAAAAATATAGTCATCCCCCAAAGCTCCAATGTCAACCAAGAATGGACTGACTTTTGTTGAGCCTCCCGACGCTGCACTTGGCAGTCCCTGCGTGCTGAACTGAAACCTGACAGACCTTGCGCAAAGCTGCTGGGACTCCTTGGTGAGGTAAATTTCCAAGAAAATTCCCCTCAGGCCCTGTCATGGTGACAAAAGATGCATCAGGTATATTGAAGAAGAGATGATAACTCAAGCAGGGGTCAGGGCTTCACTCAATTTGACTAAATTTTGGCATCACATTGAAGCCAAGGATACTTGAAATACAATTGGATCTGCCCCCACAAATTGGGACACCACAGCGTCTTGTCTCTGTTTGAAGTAGGCAACTTGAAATCGATAAATCGTTTTTATATCAAAACAAAACAAACTTGAAGCTGGCTCGAGACAGAAGAAAGTTTTGCTGTATGTCAAAAGTGCTCTGGGTATCCTGCAGCTTTGTTTTTCCAAGTGCTCTGGGTATCCTGCAGCCATTCTCCGGTCACCCAATAGTTCAGCGGCAAGTGGCTGACGACAGCATGGGCAAACCCAGGGCTCGACAAAGGAGAGGCCAATGCCTGAGCGCTGTTGCAGAAACCTCATGGGTATCATGCGGCTATAAAGTCATCCCTGCTGTTCACCCAACAACAAACAACCTCCAAGAAACACTGAGTAGTAACGGATGCGTTCATCCTGAGATCTCATAATAACAGCAAGCTCCCGGGCAATGGGATTATATGCACCTATTTCCAGTGCCGAAAGATGGAGTGCTGTAAGTTTGATTCCTTGCATCCCTAAGGCTACCGTCAAGGTTTGGTACCCGACATGCAACTGAACAGTGCAACAGGAACATTGGAAAGTCGCATACAATTGTTAACACTTGTCTCATGATTGGCTACGCACCTAAAAGTCAAACTCTAAGATTCAGGGAACCACGCGCACAGAGACTTGACCTCTACCTCTACCCAATATCAAGCCCTTGGTTGATGATGACATATCAAAGTTGGATACATACACGTACTTATCATACTTGCAGTACAGTACAGATATCACAGTATATCACAGTATCTTTTCCAGGAAATTACAGTACACAATCTTAGTACAACGTGATACAACCATTAATAAAGACAAAGACGCATAAAGTATCAGCGGAATACCGTATAGACAATGCTGGCAAATATGTGTAACAAAAACTCAACCCCCCAAATAGTATCCTCAAAAATCATCAAACATCTCCGTATCAATCATGATGGGCTGTACGTTGAACCTCATTGACAAAGGCCCTCAACTCAAGGTTTTAACCCATAAGCTGAAATGTAAATAAACTCTCCAGCCAGTTTTTTCTGGTTCAATCCCCGTGCTTCGTCATTTTTTTTGGTAAAATCCAAATAAATGTTTTCTAGTTGAAAACGCATTCTTTAAATTAAATCGAATGTTGTTGGTTAAATTCAGTTCTTGTCTTGTTCAATTAAATCCAGTTGTCAGGATTTAAGATTTAAGAAAGAACAAACCAGTTTTATTTTGTTGGTAGGATTTTGTCCCTATCGATACCCAAATTTCCTGACTGAGTCTCCATTCCTAAAATCACAAGTTGTATCAAGTTGCTACTGTTAATCATGTTTTTATGAACAATTCCCAATATTACCCTACCCATGCTTGTTGGTCAATTCCCAGCGAATCCGTAACAATTCATGATAAAATCCAATCATTTTGGTTGTCTCAGTTGTCTCTGTTGCTTAAATTCCTGTTCTACCGCTACTTGGTCCCCTTAAAAGCCTTAAAAGCCTTAAACCCACCCTCCCAGGCTGTCGCTGGGGCACTGCCGCACTGCCGCCGTGGGCGGCGTCTCCGCCAGGTTCACGTCGGCGTCGCGCAGCCGCAGAAGCAGCGGCGACGGCAAGACGCCGTCGTCGACGAAAACACCTGGGGGCCACGGCCACGGCGAGTGCAGTTTCAGTTGGGAGATATTTTGTTCAGATATTGCTATGGACTGAAACTGGGATGTCAATGAACATCAGCCAACACATGCTTATTTTACCGGGGTTAGTGATTCTGAGCCATACACATACTTGGGTTTGCAAAAAAGCACACATACTCCCAATTGATTCCATATTTCTGGTGGATTAACCAATGGCAAAAGACTGGAACAGCTAGCATAACTTCAACTAATCTTAAACTCTGGAACCAGTGACAACATTGGCTGATGGGGGAATCAACTATCACGAAATACTTATTGTTTAGCCAGCAATTGTCCATGGTGCAAGGCTACCAACAATTACATACCCTTCGCAAACACATGCACCATCGACAAACCCTGACACAGTTGGTTTCGGGCTGTATTACAAACCCTGCACCATACCCTGACCATGTTCACTGGTGCGAGAACTCTGCTCTGGTCGAAACAAATGCCTGCTGTAAAGTTGCAGCTAGGGTCAGCCATGACAATCATGACAATTAATTCCGTCCAAGTAATGATACGAGTACCATTCCCTAATATTCCCTACATATGAGATCCCCAAATGAACAAATCCACCACATTCCACCGCGTCAGCCATAAACCAAGTGATTTGTTTCCACAATAAAATTACCCCAGTACATGCTGACATGTTCTGATTACAACAGCTATGATTCAACCTTAAGATCCTTTACCATTAGTTCCTGTTCAAACAAAAAATATCAAGAACATCAGGTCCCCACATCCGCTCCGATGCGGTCCCCTGGGCGTAGGGCCGTCTTTGGGTGTTCCCAAACGCTCCCGCAGCAGCGGGATGCAGCGTCGTAGCTTCAGCTTCTCAGCCAGGTCCTTCCAGACCTGGCGGCTGGGCTGGTGTTATCCTCTGCCATGGCATAGGGATAGTATGGCCTGATCCTATAGCATTGTATTTATAGATCAATATCATGGAATATCATGGAAGATATGGAGTCTAATGGGATAGCATAAGTGATACAGGGGGTCTGATTGATGGTTCAAGGTTGTTGTAAGTTGCAACCCTGAAAACCAATAGAATCGAATACATATCCACCGCTTAGTATGGATGCTATCATTTCCAAAATTTTTGATATGCTACTGTATCATTTTTGGTTGTCATATTTGCGCTCGTAGGCTGAACACAGGCCATTGCAAGATCTGGAATGCTAGACGCGGGACAGAGCCTAAACTTGGCAATGAATAAGTATCGAAAATGACAAACAAGTATAGACAAGTCTTACACTGGCTGTTTTGAGGAGATGATCTTTTTCGTCAAACACAAACATGAGCTGAGTTATCTGAAGACCGAGTTTGCAAGTGCATGCAATGCATTGCACAAATCCTCCCATCCTGAATAGTATATACGTACATAAAGTACGCGACAATATATATATATATATATTATATAATGTATATATATATATACATATGTATATACATATATTCTATAACTACAAGCATGCACAGTTTGTAGTACACATCCTGCAGAATACACACATACTGATACATTTTGTCTATGTGTCTGTGGACTGCACGTACTGACACATACTGTAACATGTGATACATTCATCCACCATCATCCACCCACTTCTCCCTTCCGACTCTTCTGTACTGCACCTGCTGTCATTTCTGGGTTTATACTTTTTTTTGTTAGGTCATCTATTTCAACAGTTCAGACTTCTGGAATTGAGTGGGTTGGTCACCATCTGCACCCATCAGAATGGATAGTTTAAGCCAAGAAATCAGGATCGCTCTTGTCCGTTGGTATTGGTATCCCAGCTACTTGGACAAACATATTCAAACGAATCTGCGTTTTGAATCCCCATGTTTCCTACTTAGATCCCAGAGTTTGACCGTAGAACCAAGCATCTTTGATGGCTATACCGGCTATACCACCATAAATTGGGGTTGGGTTGGTTAAATCTATGGGCATATTTGATGCATCTGCGTAATCCATGATAACCCAACTCCAAGTGATATTCTATATATATATATATAAATTATAAGGATGCTGCATGGTGCTGGTAGATATATTATGATATACTTAGGGTTCACTTGGATAGTTCCAGATCAGAATCTTCCATTTGTAATTGTATTGGATTATGTTTGGAGTATTGTGGTTAGCATTTGGAATCCGATATCCTGACAAAACCATACAATACCTCCATTATATCATTACATCATGTTACTTCCTTATTATCCCATTATAACTACCCATTTTTGAAATACCATACAATACCTCCAGGCTATGGTGCCTCCTTCTCCAAATTTTCCGCCAGCAACAGCAGCGGCGCCCACATCGCCGAGCCCGACGCCGACGACGAGAGGCGGTCTACGTGTCGAAGGACCTGCGGTGGTGTAACTTTTACCATGGATAGCTTAATAAATCTCACTTGAAAGCAAACAAATAAGGTGCTAAACCACCCCCAAACAAAATGTTTGCCATGTTGGCGACACAACAATGTGGGATTTATTCAAGAACCACATGGTTTTGGTGATCAAACAAGTTGGGATTTCTATGATTCATTAATTCAAGAAACATAGGAGGATTTTACCTGGTGACGAAAAAAAAGGTACTTGGATGATGCCCGAGGTTTGATCGATACGAGGATTTGCTAGGCTGGTTCCAGTCCCCAGAATGAACAGATTAGTATTATAGATGCACCAGCGCTGGTGGGTCAACAGATCAGGAAGAAACAAATGGCCTTCAGAAAACACAAAAAACGCATGATATGAGATGTTGACGCATGTTTGGCCCCGACATATTTCGACCCAAGAAATTGTTGATCAAGGATGGGCATGTACTCACCATAAACATGGGATGAAACATGAAACAAACCATACCGCGGATACAATCAACACGACACCTTCACCTGAAGCGTAGTTTCCAAGGTTGGTGGTACACAGCCGGTAATGTTGCCTGTTTAAAGACAGGAACCCCTGGCCACATTGTCATAGGGAACACCATGGTGTCCGTCTAACATTTTCTTAAATTACTGTAATCGTTTGGTTCTTGATTTGGGAATGAGTCAAAGTCCTGCATCCCTGATGAACACCAAATCTAGCTGGTAGATGAATGTCCATCCCCTAAAAATGGTGTTTGTAACTATTGATCCATGTCCATTTATGGTTCTTGACATATCTTCTTAAGACACGACCCTCGAGGTTGGGTGCTCCACAATGCTCCACCATTGCAACTATCACAAAGTCATCTTAAGATAAATATTCGGACCCGATTCGGACCCCAAGATCCACTGCTTTGCACAAACCACTTCTTGACAGATACTCGTTGTCTCGCTTCACAAGCAGTCCGCATTCCGAACAAGACTCCTGAAGTTGATCCTTTTTTTTCCTGTACACAGTAGCTCCCCATCCTGCAGTACAACGCCATCCCAATCTCCAGCGCCCCATCTGACCTGGTCCGGGGTGGGCGTTTCCGGCACACCCAGCAGCGACACGAAGAAATGCCTCCAGTGCGCCTCAGGGTGGACATTTCTCGTGACCATTGCAGCTGTTTGCAATTGAGAAAAACATGGTTAGGAGTTTGTCCAACGCCAATCCTGACGCTCAAAGTTAACTGCTATGTATATGTATATATATATATATAAATTCATATGTATATACGAAAATATAATATAATATAATAAAATATAATATCATATGATTTAATATAATGTAATATTATATTATATTATATAATATAATAAAATAAAATATAATAAAATATAATATAAAAAATAAAAAATAATATAACATAATAAAATATAATATAACATAATATAATATAATATAACATAATATAATATAATATAACATAATATAATATAATATAATAAAATAAATTATGATAAAATAAAATAAAATATAATATCATATAATATAATATGATATAATATATGTACATTACATGTACGTATATATATATATATATATATATATATGCACAGTTAAGCACATAGATATACACTACAGTACCTACATTTATAGATTGATAAACAATGTATATGCCCGAAGTATCCCGAAGTCTTGTTCAAGGCATTTTTTACAGTTGCTCAAATATGAATCATTATGAATCATCATTGTAGCGAGGTGCTTTGAAGTCGCTATAAACATCGGGTGTGGGTTTATAAATACGTACCCTTATCTATATACTACATAGGTGGGTTCCGGCATCTAGAAACATCCAGGTGAATTTTGGGGGTGCCCTGCTTCAATAGCTAACTTTTCTGGATAATTACCATTCTTATGAAAAACTTGGTAGAGCGGAACACTTGCAGGAAGTAGCCGAGAGATGGCTGTCTAATCATGATTGGTTCTGGGCGCATGAAAAACTCTTGAGCATTCATAATTCAAGCAAACCCAAATTCCAAAATAGGGGATTTAGAATATGATTTAGCCAATTCTGTTAAATTTCGCGAGCTATGGGGTTTTAGGGGGTTTTGCAGACCCTATAGGTTTAAAACGGGTTTGTCACCCGACAACGGTTTTAGAGCACATTAGCCGTGAGGGTAAACTTGGCACAACGAGAAATCAGCAAAAATTGGTGTCAGCATGGGCTTGCAAGCCTTGAATTTGTCAAAAACAAAAGGGATTCCATATGATTTACAATGATTGCCTCAGAGCACAGCAGGTTCTGCATTTTTTTGTGCAACCAATACTGTTCTGAATGCCGGGGAATATCGGAGAAATTTGGATAATATGAGCACCCCCTGTTGCAGGCCGCTTTTTCCCCATACCCGCATACCCCTCGCGGCTTGGGGCTGTCTCAGCCATCTTTTCACATAGATACAGTGATACCATCGCCACCGTCTCAGAGTCATGTCAATCTGTCTCAGCCTCACTTGGCTTTGGTTTTCTTAGATTTTTTGGGCGAATTGTCATCCATACGATTGCTGGATCGTTTTTTGGATCCCGAAGCCTTTTCCTCTTTCTCATCTTTATCCTTCTTCTCCTTCTTTTTCTTTGTTTCCGGAGCCTTCTGAGTGCCGCGTCTGTTGGGTTCTGCTGGCTTTGTCTCGGGATCGTCCATCTCAACTTCTCTGTTGTTCTTGGCCAATTCCTTTTTCTTCTTGTCATATTCATCCTTGTCCATGCCCGGTGGCGTGTAGAAGCCTGTTTTGGGCACTTCGTACTGGCTGAAGAAATGCTCCTTCGGGCTCTTTTGCTTCGCAGCTGTTGCTGCCGGGCGCTCCTTCGAGGTCTCAGCTGCGGAGGCTGCTAGCTCCTTTTTGGAGCTTGGTGAAACTGGTTGGGTGTCTTGCCTTGCCACCTTGGATGGAGGTTCCGGGATCTCTTCTTCGGAGGTGATTGCTGCTCTTGTCTCAGGGTGGTCTGGTTTCTCTTCTGCAGTGTCTGCAGCTTGTGCAGGTGCTACTGCATCATCTTGCAAGGCGGTCTCCTTTGGAACTGGCTGCTCCTGTGCTGGAGCGGGGGCTTGAACTTCGGGTGCTGTCTGTGCTTGGTTCTCTGATAGCAAGGTGGCTGCAGATGCTGCTTCATCTGGCAAGGCGGTCTCCTTTGGAACTGGCTGCTCCTGTGCCGGAGCGGGGGCTTGAACTTCGGGTGCTGTCTGTGCTCGGTTCTCTGATAGCAAGGTGGCTGCAGGTGCTGCTTCATCTGGCAAGGTGGTCTCCTTTGGAACTGGCTGCTCCTGTGGTGGAGTGGCTTGAACTTCGGGTGTTGTCTGTGCTTGGTTCTCTGAAAGCAAGGTGGCTGCGGCTGCTGCTTCATCTGGCAAGGCGGTCTCCTTTGGAACTGGTTGTTGCTGTGATGCAGCAGGGTCTTCAGCTGTTGCTTGCTTTTGCTCCTCTGCCATGGTTTCCTGCAGAGGAGTGGCGGGGGCTTCAGCTGTTGCTTGCGTCGGAGTGGTGGCTGCAGGTGTTACTGCAATCTCCTCAGAAATTGGCTCTGCCTTTGGTGCAGCGGCGTCAGCGTGGGCTGTTGCTTGCTTTTGTTCCTCTGCGGCTGCTGCTTCATCTGGCAAGGCGGTCTCCTTTGGAACTGGTTGTTGCTGTGATGCAGCGGGGTCTTCAGCTGTTGCTTGCTTTTGCTCCTCTGTCATGGTTTCCTGCAGAGCAGTGGCAGCGACTTCAGCTGCTGCTTGCGTCGGAGTGGTGGCTGCAGGTGCTGCTGCAATCTCCTCAGTTGGCTCTGCCTTTGGTGCAGCGGGGTCAGCGTGGGCTGTTGCTTGCTTTTGTTCCTCTGCGACTGCTGCTGCTGCTTCATCTGGCACGGGGGTGTCTTCTGGGATTGGCCCTTCCTGTGTTGCAGCGGGGGCTTCAGCTGTTGCTTGTTTTTGTTCCTCTGTCACGGGTTCATGTGGCGGAGTGGAAGCTTCAACTTCGGGTATTGCTGTCACTGATGCGGCTGCAGGTGCTGCTTCATCTGGCAAGGCGGTGTTATTTGGAACTGGCTGTTCCCGTGGTGCAGCGGAGGCTTCAGTTGTTGCTTGCTTTTGCTCCTCTATCACTGGTGCTGGCGGTGCAGCAGGGGCTGTGTGCTCCTCTGCCGCCATGGTGTTTGCAGGTGCTGCTTCGTCTATGGAAGGTTTTTCAGCTGGCTGTTCATGTGGTCCAGCGGGGGGTGCTGCTGTCTGCTGATCTGTGTCCTTGCGCTCTTTGGTTGCCTTTGCCGTGGTGGCTGCATCTGGAGCCGGTGCTGTTGATGCGGGTTGGGCTTGGCTGGCCACATTGGCCTGGTTGTCCAGAAGGTCAAGGAGCCTCTCAGTGCTTTCTGAAGCGGGCAGTTCCTCGTCCGGGTCCCCAAGCCAAAAGTCATCTTCATTGTTGTGGTCGCCGTCACTGCTTTGACTTTGGCCATCACTTTCAACGTCGTCAGCCTGGAAGATGGCAATACCACACTGTTGCTCTGCCAGTCGAGCGCTTCATTCTGATATTTGGCATGGTTTTAGTTTTGTTATATTACATTGCATCTTTGATGTAAACCTAATCCTGATCTAAAACAAAATTTGGAATTTGTCTTTGAACTGACCTGGGCCTTGGGGCTTGGACTGTGAATTCACACTACCAGCCGGTGGCCAGCTAAAAAAAAACATAAAGTGATGTGTTGTAGTACATGTGCATCAAACTAGTGGCAATGGATACATTGGTCATGCGTGGGTGGGCCACGCGAATGAATGAATGGCCAAAGCTGGGCCATGGTTCACGATTTACGGGCAAAATCAAACTCATGACCAGGCAGTCGGCATAGTGTCATGCCTGTGGTGACTCGAATGGAGTTATGGTTGTTGTATGACGTTTTGAAAATTGCCGTTTGAATGTGAATGTAATTAAATTATTATGGGAAAACAAAAGCTAACATACCCTGTAACCCTGTCCATCCCCATCACGGCCCCCATCCACTCTCCACCTAGGGTCATAACTCATACAGGCCTTGAGACTACAAAGTTGGGAATTGTGTGTGTGTGTTGCGACAGTTCGGTGTCTTTGTCCTCGGGGTCTGGCATGTCGTCTGCCCTCTTAGAATTAAACTAGAGCTAGAGTCGTCTTCAGTCTTCATTATTACAGGACGGCAGTATATATTATCATATTGTTATATCATACCATCTTATTCCAACTAGGTTTGGATGGGAGAAGGAGACAGAGGAGAGAAAGGAGAGAGAGAGAGAGAAAAGAGAAAGAGAAAGAGAAAGAGAAAGAGAGAGAGAGAGAGCTGCGGCGTTGGCCACAGAATGGGCTCAATATGATATCGACCCAAGAAGCAACCATTGTAGTTGTAGCTTTGGCCACAGAGTGGGCCCAAGATGGCTCAAGCAGCAATCATTGTAGCTGTAGCTTTGGCCACAGAGTGGGCTCAAGATCAGTCATGCCACAATCATTGTAGCTGTAGCTTTGGCCACAGATGGGCTCAATGATGAGCCATGCAACAATCATTGTAGCTGTAGTTTTGGTCACAGAATGGGCTCAAGATGGCTCAAAACACCAACGCCCCGGATGCACAACAAAGCCCAAAGTCCCAGCCCGGCCCGGGGCCCGGCCCGGGGCCCGGCCCGGAAAGAAGGAATTGAAGGAAGGAAGGAACGGACCGGAATTTTGGAGGTACATTAGGTACATTTACATAAATATATAAATATATATATATATGTATGTAAAATTATATATATATTATTTATATATATATATATTACATTAAATATATTAAATATGTTCCACGATTCCGCGATTAACGTCCCGATAAAAGCACCAGCACCAACCAATTCAATCTTTATAAATTAACATACCCAAAAATTAGTTGGCTTAGAATGGATTGCGTTGAGTCTCCAGATTCCAGGTAAGCTAGTTGCCCTGCCTTCGCCACCAGCGCCAACCCTGTAGTGTCTGTCGTCTTCCCTTCCGCCTGACAATGTTGAAGCGTAAAGGGACAGAGTACCAAGTGAACTTTTTGAACCAATGAATCAAAACCAAATCAATGTCGAAAACAGCACAAATCATATTACGAGTTTGAACTTGACATTTGAAACTTTAAACGGTCAGTTCAAACAGGTAAAATCGAACTTGTGTTGTTTTCTTTGGTGTGTTACAATCTTTAGTCAGGGTGTCGCGTTAAATGCTACAAGAAAGTCACAAAACCATTTGGCACCAAACAACCACTCGCACCTGCATTGACCTGCATATTGCATGTTGCACATGACATATTTTCCAAAAAATGCAAACTATTGAACCAAGATAGTTTGTGGATGGCATTGGCACTGGGGCCAAGGAGTCCGTAACACAACAAACCCACTAACATAAATAGAATATATGTTGGTAATATAAATATAGCTTGCGCCCACACAACAACACTGTCATGCTCTGTGCGGTCCTGTTCTTCCTTCACTTGTCTTTCCAAGTCCATCTTCAAGATTTCTTCCATGCCGTCAAGAATGGGATTCAACCTCCTGTGCAACGGCTTGTCAATAGAATGACAGAAGATCCTCATGGAAGGAATGCACTCCAAGGGCATCACCGCCACGGGGACTCGCCTAGGCATCTTCAGTTGTGCTTGGGGTAGTTTGGTGGGAATGAACAGTACATCAACATGCCATGGATTAGTTGGATATGTTGAAGTTGAAAACCGCGTAAGCAGCCACTTACAATAGAAAAATATGGTCTAAACCTCTATTAGCTGCCTCTTGGAAGGCATGTATTGGTCGAAGTTCAAAGTTATGGGTATAGCATGGTTATGCTCCGTGTCAGTGTCACAAGTTCACACCAATGCCACAAGAACAAGGAGATACCTAAGGAGCGCACAAGCAGATCGAGTCCTCATTAACGGTCTTATCAACGATAAGCATCCCTGGTGGCGTGTACGTAATGTCACCAGGTTTGATGACTGCTGCTCGGAGAGATGGAATGCGATCCGCTGCGTTCAAATTGTCCAGGTCCAGTCTGAGAAAGAAGGAAGAACATCGATCGAAGGATACCTGTTTACAAAGGAGGACGTCTCAGGACCCAGGAGCCCAGGAGTTCAGGAATTGTTTTACCTAAATATAATACCACAATGCCACAATGACAACCCTATTCACAACGATGACAGGACACTTTAGGAAATATGTGGATATGAAAATGTTGGACACAAAGAGCAATCATGCGCTGAGACATGAAAAGAACAAAAATGCGATGTTAGTGCCGGGAACCCAGAAACTCTGGACTTCATCAATTTTCAAAATTACCCATCAAAAAAATAACAAACATGCTGTTGGTTTGCCAATGTTGATTTCCATGGTGACGTGATGTTTGCAGCATATTCCCACCCCAGGCTGGGCCCATCCCAACCCGGCTCCAAGGCCAGGCCAAACTTGAAGCTTGAAAGCGTAAACGTAAACCATCAATAATCATCCAGGCTCATCCAGGTCCAATTTCCAATTTGTAGTATGGGTACTGTTCTGGCTACTATACAGTTAAGAGTTCGACGGTCTGAGTCTGAGTCTGGTTAGTTAGTCTTGTTGAAGTTGATGTCGTCTGTCGTCCACATCGATGTCCAAAAAAACATTTTATATGTCACTCACCCGTTGACGCCCACCGTTCTTTGTGGGTGCGGTCCCGCCATGCCCCACAAGCCTCTTCAGGGTCATCATCCCCGGACTTCTCACAAAGATACTTCCTGATATCATCAACAAGGGCCATGGCAAGGATCCTGTTGCCTTCCAATTGGAGACGGACACCTGCCAAACCATTCAACTCCACGCCATGATGGATGAAATCCTTGCGCTGTCCAGCCAGAAACAAGGACTCATAGTATGCTGTGCATGCGGTGTCGTCGGCATCAGAGAATCCACTCGCTGAAGCATCCCTTGGCACAGCCCATGGTGTCACGGCGTCAGATCTAAGTAATTGGTATTTATTGAAAGCCAAAGGTATCCACACAAATCAAATCAATGGTCCATACAATCCTGACGGAAACCTTCTGCCATTATGCCATGCGCCCGTGTGGCATGCATCATGTGACACATGCTTGGAAAGTCGTAAGTCGTAGTCGTAAATAATAAAACTATATACAAGTAATGAGATAAATTTGGGCTCACTGTCACTTGTCCCTGAATTCACTGAAGTCACTAAATGTCAAAAAGATTCTGAATCAGATTGATTCTGATTTTGCCTACCCCGTCATGCCAGCCACAAACGGTTTCATACATGACTGCGTCCGTAAAGCAATAGAAAACAAAAAACACGAATCATTATCTGGATGTTGTGGACCTGAGCAAGATGGGCGAATGAGGCTCGGACACTACTTCTTCCGAAACAAATGGCCAGTCAGATGTCCCAGGGATCAATCCCAGTATGTCGGTGCGTGTGGTGACCAGCTCTTGCTTGTCATCAAGGTTGGCTCCTGGATTGCAAAGGCGGATTCTAGCTGGATTCACATGTCATCTGATCTGCTAATGGTTTGTAAGAATGGTGGGCAGGACATTGAAATAGGTAATTGGCAATTCAAAATGCATTTCATCATAGTCATGAAAAAACTGAAATTGAACTTTTTTAAAGAAATGAAAGTTGGGGTATGCAATGTGTGATTGAAACCCAAGTTTGCTTGATGTTTGTGATGTCAAGCCGCTGGTGGCGCACAAAAAAGTGGAGAATAGGGTTCATGATTGCGCTTTGGCATTGGTACCATGACTTGGTCACCTGACCTGGCCATCTTAACCCACGATACATGAAGTGTAAGTCTGGGGTTGGAAGATCCGATTCTGCGAAGAAAAGGGCACTAGTGGCTGTTGGCTAGAACCTGGCCCATCACCCAATTTTGTCCTGGTGGAAGTAGATTTGCTTGGATCTTGTCCTTGGCCTTTGGCCATTTGCCCTTGAAGTTGGTCACCTGTGCTGTGACCATAGTGCGCACGGTCTCATCCTTCCAAACTGTTTTGTAGATGTTTTTGCCTCGCCTGGCATGACAGGACCAAGGTGAAGCAATAGGGCCTAGGGGTTCAATGCTAGGCTGAATGTGCAGACGGGTTGGTAGTCCGGAAAAAAATAGTGACATGTCACTATGTCACCAAAGTGTGTTCTCCGTCATTAAAAGGCACAACCCAGGACCTGTGCCCTGCACTGAAACCTAACGATCCTATACTCCAAACATTGGCAAATGTCAAAGGGTCACCGGTCGCAGGGCCTGGCCTCAGGATGAATGGCTTGTCACCCCCCCTGCAATTTTTCAAAGTTTCAAACGACGATGCTTTCTCAATGTCCATGTGTTTGGTAATGGACCTGTGGATTTTGATGATGCTTGGGTCGCTCGTGGCGGCGAAGTTTGGGAGCTTCGTTGCTTTGACCTTTGCTTTCGCTGCCTTCCTATCACTCGCCGACTTGGCCTGCTTGGCTCTCAAGGCCGCTGCTGTCTTGATTGTGTTCAAAGCAGACTGCATATCGGTGGTGCCCTTTCTGAGCGCATTGCCCATGGAGCGATAGCCACTCAAGATAAGACGGACTTTCTTGGACTGATCCTCAATGCCATTGCGTGTGTGCTCCCCTTCCAAAAGGAAGCCCTTCAAATCCATCAACAGCAAATTGCATGGCACAGCGACTGTGGCAAACTCCTGTGGAAGGAACCCGCCCTTCCTGAAACAAGCGGCTTTGTGAGTGCGCACAAAAGAATACAATACAAAAATGCGAACACATTGGAAAGCAGGAGATCTGTAAGATGTTTACCATGTAACATTTAACTGTTGAATTAACTAAAATCCTGTCAGATGTCAATGTCCAAGTCCGTCAAGTTGTCAGGTTGTCAGCTGTCCTGTCACTGTCAGTCAAGTCAAGTCAAGTCAAGTCAAGTCAAGTCAAGTGTAAATGTGTCTATGTATCTATGTATCGGGCAATGTGTCAATATGTCATGTGAAAATTTCTGTGTATACATTTTAGTCACTAATATTACGGTCTCAGTCTCAAGTCTTAAGTCTTGAGTCAAAGTCCTTGGTCCCAGGTCCTAAGTCTCAGTTCAACATGTCTGACATGTCTTTAAATTTCCTTTCAACAGTTAGAACCCATGACTAGGTGTAAGTTACTGTTAGCAATGATTCTGGTGTATGCATCACGGGTTCCAAACTCTGTCCAGTGGACGGGGCACCGTGGCGTGGCCGTGGGCAGCCGTGGGCAGTGGACAGTGAACAGAAAACATGCTAAAATCTGTAAAATCTACAACAGCAAACACTGTAAACTGTAATTGTATATTCTGATTATTCTGTGAGGTGAGTTGTAGGTTGAAAAGTCCAAAGTTGACATGACATTGTAAGGTTATAACAATTGAATTGTAGTAATTGGTATGATTTCCTTCCCCTCTGTGTGTTCATTCCAGGTACACACCTCCCACAAGAAAATTTCTAACGTGGCCCTCGTGTTTTTGTTGCATATTTGCTAAGTTAGCAATGGAGACCAAAATTTCTTGAGGAGGGCGGGAGGACCAGGCCCAGGAGCCCAGGAGTCAGGAGTCATTTCATTTTGGGCAATACAAACGATGATAAACGATGTGAATATTTGAAGCAGCTATATGCAGTAGTAAGTGGCAATGAGCCCTAATCATCTGCAAGCTAGGGTCAACGCCCACTCTTCACATGTTTCGAAACCTTGAAGGGCCTTCTCACCCAGCAAAACCTTCGCCATGTTGACCCGGTCAAGGAATTGTAGAGCACATCGGTAGACCGACCGGTTGGTTCCCAAGTTGTAAGGGTCCTCCCCCTTCACCACCCAGGATGCAATGTTTGCCTCCGTAATGCCATCGCGAATCAACTCCTCCGTTTTTGCCAGCACCTGGTCGTAAAACCGGTTGCAAGCGCTGTGATGGGGAATCAAAAAAACACGGCGCAAGTTAACATAAGTCACCAATAATTGAAAAAACACAAGTTCTTTGGCTGATATGGAATCAAATTACTTTACTTCGTGTGATCCCCACCATGACATTTATACATTTTGTTACTGGCAAATCTTCTGGCATTCTATCTGACATATCTTTTGGCATTCTATCTGGCATTCTATCTGGCATAGCTTCTGGCATTCTACCTGGCATATCTTCTGGCATTCCATCTGGCATTCTACCTGGCATATCTTCTGGCATTCTACCTGGCATATGTTCTGGCATTCTATCTGGCATATCTTCTAACATTTTATCTGGCATATCTTCTGGCATTCTATCTGGCATATCTCATGGCATTTTATCTGGCATATCTTCTGGCATTCTATCTGACATTCTATC
>Ga0126342_10009052_pt1 | contig 17833 bp, 20 predicted proteins | sample Cyp1metagenome_FD_92528 | JGI IMG/M metagenome (GOLD analysis project Ga0126342, IMG submission 92528) | Coral microbial communities from Lord Howe Island, Old Settlement Bay, Australia - Cyphastrea 1 metagenome | ecosystem: Host-associated > Invertebrates > Cnidaria > Coral ... | reverse complement strand
CCCTGGCACGCTCCCCCTTGCGTCTGCCGGGGTCGGCGGATATTGACTGCTGGCTACTGGCTGGGTGCTGCTGTCTTATTCCCTGACGCGCTCCCCCTTGCGCAGCCGGGGTCGGCGGATATGGGCCGTTGGGGTATATACCCTCCAAATAACCATCGAATTTCGGCCTGGAATTGCCTCCAGCTCAGGTGGCCTATCCTTGTGCACCTACAGAGGCCCGCCCATGTTGAATGGAGAAATCATGAGAAATCGAGGATCCCTGGAAGCCACGGAGTTTTTCACATGGTTTTTATTGGAGGAAACAATCATCACATCAGTTTCCTGGTGACTGATTTGAAAGAGGATAGCCAAGGGGATATCTGATGTCTTACAAGCTTTGCTTTCATCTGCCAGTGCCAGGTTGCATTCGATGTGAATCCAAATCCCAGTTTTTTCTGAGAGGGTTGCAAGCAGCCTCGACACTGCAGAAATGCTGCGGAAAACGCCGAGGGATTTCTTTTAAGATCGCATGGCCGGAAGTTTCTGTCAAAATTTCAGGTCAGTTTGGAGACTTTCAACAATTGGCTAAACTCCCAGAGTTTGTCTCAACAGATTTAGCAAACGACCCCAAAATCACGCGCAGAAAGCCGAGTTCCATCCATCCCCTGCTCCTCAATGGGTTTGCTCGTGGCCATTGAAGCTGCTAGGGTTACGACGTTGTATGTTTTAAAGTTGATTATACTGCTGGACATCTTGATTCACCATCATTTTTTTTCGATTCATCAATTGATTACCTGAAAAATACCAAACTACATCGAGGTCTCACCACGCTGCACTTAGATGAGCAGGTTCGTTTCGATTTTTGAAGGGGAACATTTAGGCATAGTCAACAGATGTCAACAGCAGAACAGCTCCAAAACACTACGCTGGCTTCGGACCGCTGGATGAATTCGCTGTACGCACGACCTTCCCATTGAGCTCGGTACAAGACCGCAGTGGAGGCAGGGGAAGGTAAGCGCTGGCACCTAGCTAGTTCATCCAGTTCATTGATATTTAAATTAGACACAATTCGTTGAATTTCGTTGACATCTACAGACTTCTATCAATTTGTTGAGAGGCCAATCCAAACCAAATGGTGTACTTTCTTCATTGCAACAGCTGATATAGATTGATATTGCTATCGATCCTCTGTCCGACAGGCATTGCAATGTCCATGATTAAGTCCTTGTTCGCCAAGTTTGGGCCCCAGCCCGTCCCGGGTTCGGCGTCCAAGGGGAAGCCGAGGCAACGGCCCATGGCAACAGCCCATGGGGACGATGGGGAAAAGTGTCAAGATCCACCTGAGATTTTTTTGCATAGTTTATATTATGTTATATTTAATATTATTTAATTATATTTATATAGTTATAGTTCTTCCATCAGAATTCTACGAGAATTAGTTGTTTCTAAGTCTGTTCAAGACCCATGTTCATTTGACGATAGAGAATTGAGTCCCCAGTGATCTCTTCTGGCTCCGAGCTCCGTTGGAGTCTGAGGTGTGCCGGCTTCTCGGGTGGAATCATCAGCGGGAACAGCGAGTTTCCACAGTTTCTGATCTTGGGCCTGGAAAGATCCGGCAAAACCACCTTGCTCTACAGGCCGGCCGGGCCTACCTGGGTATGCCTGGGGAAAGGAAGTCAAAGGAGACCAAAGGCCAAAAAAACGTGAGGACACCAAGGAAATCAAGGAAATGTGGGTTGGGTTGGATGAGGAGCCGAACTCGTTTTTCTTGGAGATGGCTACTAATCTTCGAAACGTAGCCGAGCTGCTTCTAGGAGGAGAACAGTTGGACATGAAAGTCTTGGGTCAGAAACAAAACATGATCAAAAGATAGGAATCCTTCGTGTCTACTTTTGGATCATGATCAATGCATTATTTTTAAAACGTCCCCAAGGACAACGCATGGCTTTGTCACCACCTCAACGCACCTTTTTTCGCCACCGGGGCAGGCTGAAAATTGGTTCTGGATGGCAAGACATCAAGGCAGATATGGAGCGAATGAGGCAACCCAATGAAGATGGACACTTGGGCCTGGCAAATGTTAACTCCCAAGGACACCATTGCAATGGATACAGTACTAACAGAAAGGTTGTCCGCACATAGGATTTTCATGACCAGGTTAGATTACCAACGGATGTGGGGTTTCACCCCAAGAACAGGGAAAGAAACTGAACTGAACTGATGGATTGATCAAATAGGGTTGCAGGATGTCGCAGGTATGCTACCCCCATGTTGCATAAAACGTGACTGTTGGACCACCAATTCCTTTCAAATTTTGATGATATGGATATATGGGGAAGCTGTTGAAGGCACTGTTGCAGCCCCAAGGAAAGGTGGAGGATCCGGGATATCACTACGAGGACAGTGGGGAGCCTTGGGGCGCTACGAATTGAGTTTCCCACATGTTCGTCAAATCAATGTAAATGTGTCCCCTTGGGACAAATTGTGGTTGTAGCGAACCATAGTCGCTGCACCCTTGAAATAGATTGGTTCAGGATGGATCAGGACATGGTCCGGTTTTGGCTGGTATGGATGGTTTCAATCATGGATTGCCAATCTGATTCTCCAGTCCAGCCAGATTCCAACCAGAATGAAGAAAACCAAGTGGGATAGACCCGGATATCTGGCAATATCATCCAGTCAACTTTTGGGCCTTTTGGGATTGGGATGGAATGTGACTGGGTTATTCAGTACCCTAAACCCCATCTGTTGCTTAGTAGAGAATGATCTGTAATGATCTATAATATTCTTTAATATTCTATAATATTCCATGATAACTGTTATAATAACTATTATAATAACTGTTATAATAACATTTAAGAATCATCATCCCGTTCCCTCATTCCCTAAGCACTTCCGTAAGCCAATTTCACTTCGCTTCCCTGGGAAAAATGGCGGCGGAAGGAGCTGAGTCGCTTCTTCTCGGTGGGTGTTTGGGAAGTGCCCGGCACAGAAGCCATGAGGCGCCGGGCTACCAGCCAGTTATGACTATTGTAATGGGGAACATGTGGGGAAAACGTGGGGAAAATGATGGAACATGAGTGTTTAACATCGCTTGAACCTGATCATATTTTGAGGCCTATTAAACTATTTTCAGGTAAGTCTCGGTTGTTCGAAACAAATGATACCATGTTTGAGCCTACGACCTGACACCATTTCGATATCTTGATGTGTTTTTGATTGTTGGGGGATATATGTTAGTCTTTTTGTTTTCTTGAACGGCTGCTTCTTTTGATGCCAGAGTTTGTGGGGACCAGATAAGAATATATGGGTATTGGGGGGTTGTAAAACTGCCATTCTAAGACCTTGGGACTCACAGATTTCCGGTCAGTTTGTACTAAATTCTGAGCCATATCCAAATGTGACCATGCATAACTCCAGCAATCCCATTGTGGGTTGATATATGTTGGTATCCCCTTGGCAAACATTTCACTTCAGGCTTCATTCAGCCGAGGGTTCTGCGGGAGGCATCTGTGGAAGCTCTTCTACCACTCCATCAAGATCCATTGTGTGATCTTCGTGGTGGACGGAGCGGAGAGCGAAGACAGGCCCGGAACGCACTTTTTGAAGCGCGACCGACGGTTTTTTAACACGACTGGTTTCAGAGTCAAACACAGTTGCTTGGGTTTCCAAGGATTTCATAGATTTTTGAGGTCAGAGTCTTGATTTGGTGAAGTGTTTACCCTCTGGTAAACTAACATAGCTATTGAAAATCACCATTTTTAATGGGAAAACTCACTATAAATGGCCATTTTCAATAGCTATGTTAAATTACCAGAGGGTAAGTTGATCCAATCCAATCTTCAAAGATCTTCAAACCGTCAACATTTTTGGCAGGATCGATGTGGCCAAACGGCACTTGCACGTGCTCATGAATGAGGCACGAGTGGCCAGGGGCGGGCGAATGTTTCAGACGACCCATCAACTTCCTCAAGAATGTCATGGTTTGGCTACAAAAATCTATGAAGTTGCTGGAGGGCCAGAATTATTGCAGACTCAGAAAAATCGAGCAATCCAAATAATCCAAGTTTGATTCGCAAGTGTAGATGAAGTGGAGACAGCAAAGACCACTGATGCGCGCGATGCAGCGTTCAGCAGAGATTCTGACCTGTGCTTTTTCGTCTATGTTGTAAGACACACACGCGCACACACACACACAAATGCATTTTGAAGCATGGGTTGGTGCTGAAATCCGAACAGATACTGAATCTACACTTATATGACTCATATATACACTGGTCACATCTAGAAGAGTTTCTTTAGTAAGGTATAGATGTGTGCCGTTTCATTTGATGATTGACGTTGAGCACGTGCATTTGCTTGAGGCTGAGCTGAGGAATACCTGTTTCTGTGTGGGGACCTCATGGGCTGTCGGTGAGACCCTATGGATATCTATGGATGCTGAATGTGTACAAGGGCTGGGGCTGGGATTGACCCTATCTGGGCGTGAACTGGGTGTGGATCGGAAAATGATGGAAAATGGTGTATACCAAGTTTACACATGTTTACACCGGTATATCGGTATATCCCAAAATAACCACTTGAACGGGAAGATGGATGATCAATCAGTAGATTTTGGGCTACCTTATTTCTAGACAAAGCCATCTATAGAACGGATGAGAACTATCAGTGAACATCCGGGTGACATAAGACATCCAGGTGACATAAGGCTGCTTCAAGCTTGAGGTTTTCATGTAGAATGCACCATCAGAGTATCACCTGCAGTGCCCATGATTCGACATGTTTTCTTTGAATACTACGCACTTCATCACACTTCACCGTTTTCCTGTTGGTTTCCTGCTATTTAGTTTGCACGGCAATGTCATCTCCAGTCCCTGCTTGATGCATGGTGCGCCCAACTAGTGACAATTTGCTACTCAAATGCTACCACCCCAAACATTGAGACCCGGAGGCCAGGAGACCCCATGAATTCAGGCTTGACATGTTGGACTCATATCATTTCAACCTACCAAGCTTCAAGCATTTGCTCACTGCAGAGTTCCAGGTGGTGATCAATCAGAGACTGGATGACAAATTAAATCCGGTGGACCCAGCAGCTTTGGCGGTTGCTGGCTTTGTTTGAAGATGTAGGGTAAAAAGCACAAGAATTGCTGGTGCATCAATTTTCATCAATTTTCACTCTTAGTACCATTTTGGGTATGCCCTGTTGAACAAAGCCAACTAGTGGCCGGAATGGACCCATACTGAACTGGTGATTTGGTTGAAACTCACCACCATTGGCTGAGATGATGTAAGCAGTGTGTGTTTGTCTCGCGGACTCTTGCTGCCTTGTATTTCTCTACTTCTTCACATTGATCCAACCATCTTCAGAATTCTCACGGTGCATCCCAACACCTTCGATTCAATGTTTTTCTCTAACTCAGACTCAGATTCACATCACTTTTCATGTCACGGATTCCGCTTCGGCCAGGTCTATGATGAGAAGGAAGACGTGCTGAAGTACAAGTTGGGGTTGCACGAGCTGCATCCCTCTATCGACTGGAGAACCAAGCACTTCATCATTAACATCCTGGAGCTCAAGGGCGAGCCACCCTGACCTGGTTGGATCCTGAAGCCGGTGATCAATACACAACCAGGGACCAAAGCTTAAGGCAAAGATGGGAAAATTGAACAGAAAACTGTGATGATCCATGCTTTGTCTCCGGCCAAATTGAACCTGAGCACCTGAAAAAAAAACATGTTGCAACATCTTACAGCATATTGGGTACTGTATCTTACCCAACTAAAGTAAAATTCCTATTTTTCGAAAGACAGCTGCCAGGTCTGACAAAGAATGGGCGCAGGTGATGATGTTCGCCAAGGCCATCCGCGATAAACATCGATAAACTCCATGGAGGGAGTGAGAAGTGACGGGGAATTTTTCACCAGATCGGAAAACCACCAACCAAGTATATGATATTTGATACCATTATTATTATGGGATTATTCAATAACCATTATTATGGGGTTGTTATGGGATTATTATTATCTACCATGATATACTGGGAAAACTATGGTATAATATGGTTTAATGGTGGTTTAATGGTGATTAATGGTGAGTAATCATGGTGATTAATGATAAATTAACTGGTTGGTGGTGACTGGAACATTTTGTATTTTCCCCAATAGTTGGGATGATGATCCAATCTGACTAATATTTTTCAGGGGGGTTGAAACCACCAATTGGTTAAATATGGGACCTTGAACATATTTACCCACTGAAAAAATTGTGCAATTGTTTCTTTCTTCACCAGACATGTAAATCATCAGAGATGCCATGCTCATCCCAAGTCCGAAGCTGTCTTGACATTGCATTCGGAACAGAACTCCCATTGGATCCTATAATTATATAGGTGGATTTCCAGTTGATTCCATGTCAATCTGAGAACATTTCACCAACCATTTTTCAGTTTGGGGATGATCCTATGGTGTAAGTCGACACAGCACCTATGAGCCTCTGGTAAACTAACGGTAATTATATGGAAAGATCCACCATTTTTAATGGGTAAATCCACTATAAATTTTATAATGGGCCATTTTCCATATGTTAGTTTACCGGAGGTTTTTTTTTCTGCTGAATTTCTGATTGGCTTTACCATGCCAAGCCCCAGGAAATTCTCTCCAGTGGGAAGGGCTTCGGATTGAAACTCTGATCGCCACAGAACGGTGAGTTCAACAGTGAAGCTTAGAACATCACCATAAGGGGAGATCAGTAGTGTTCATCAGTATATCATAGTATATCCTAATATTCAGTCTACAAGAAAACAGAGAGTCTATACAAGAATACATTGACGATTTATTGTGTTTGACAATCTTGAAAGTTTCACCATGTCAGCCCTGTTGAGACGTGCTGAAGAAAAGGCCTTGGCTTTCTTCTTGCCTTGATATTGCAACTGATTACTGGTTGATGGTTTGGAACATCTGGATTATTTTTCCATATATTGGGAATGATAATCCCAACTGGCGAACTCCATCATTTTTCAGAGGGGTAGGTCAACCACCAACCAGGATTACTCTCAGCAATGGATGCCTTGAATCATCACAGACGCCAGATGCCTTTGCCTCGACTTTTCATCCGCTGCCAGTTTCGTTTCGTGTCGTGGCGCCTAGGTGTCAACAGCAGTGCAGCTGAAAATCAACGTGGCAATAACTTGCAGGTGATTTGATTTACCACAACCTCAGAAGATACTTCCGCAAGAATGAAAAAGTCATTTTTACCGAGGCAATGAAGTGTTTGAAACAACATACAACATATATGTTCAATCAAATTCGACTCAAATTCATTGATGTTCAGAAACATTCAAAAACTTGAAATCACTTGAAATCTGGGCATTTTTCCTACATCTTTCATAGATTTTCATCCATTTTTCATATCATTTTTCATCCATTTTCAGGTCATCACCAGCTCCCTCCGACCCACCGTGGGCCCCGAACCGGCCATGGCTCGGGCGCAGTCGCAGCAGTTGCCGCAGCGTCCTCCTGCGGAGCCCCGCGCGCAGACGAGCGACGGGGCGCGGGAGAGGAGTCCGTCGCCGCACACCGAGCCACTCGGCGGTGGGGCCGTGGGAGTTTTTGGGGATCCCCAAAAAACCAACATTTTTGGGGGGGATTTGACAGTAGCCCATCAAATGATGGGTTAATGATGGTTAATGGATTGGTTTAAGGGAAAATCTTAACCGGAAACCATGGGTTTTACCATCAAATTGGTTGGGGGTTCCGGTTAAAATTTTCCCATCATCCAATTCTGTGAAAAAAACCATCATTGTTTTGGGGGGGATTTAGGTGGATTTGGACAAACTTACTGGTGCTAAACGTAGGGAATGAATGGGTTGCTGGGGGTTGCTGGGATTATGATTGATAGTGATTATGGAATTATGAATCATTCCCGAAAATTCCCTGCGTTTAGCACCAGGAAGAAAACCATCATTTTTGCGGGATTTAGGTGGATTTGGACAAAGGATGAAAAAAACGCCATCATTTCTTTGGGATTTTGGAGAGATGTCCAAAGCCGTTTTTTTTTGGGATTTAGGTGGAACATCTATAAAACATATGTATGTTAAAGAATGAGAATGATGAAACTTTCAGAAGATTCTACAAACATGATTTTATGAGGACATTTCATGGGAATTTCAATAACAGAAAATTCATTGACAAAAACCAGTAAACATAATAAACATAACTGGTTAAATACCCCAGTAACTAATGGTTTATCAATGGGGTATTTAACCATTAATTAATTTTAACCAGTAAACCAGGAAACCGTTAACTTAACCAGGAAACATAGATACCATACTGAGCCAAGATATGTGAGTGAAAAAAATAAAGACGTCACCACGAGGTCGACAGAAGACGGTTATATAATATCACTATATATATATATTGATTTCCTAGTCCTTTTCCCTATGATACATTAAATTTCCATTCTAGAATCTTCCAGACACCCTGTTTGAGTGGATGGATCAAGATGTTTTTGGGTCCCTTCTTGAGGGTATGTTAACAAAAATGAGACACATGATCAGATATTGAGAGGCAAGTCAAAAGATGCAGAGATCAAAAAAAAATGAACTAGGAATTTTGCAACTCAGGATTCAAACATGAAAAGTGCATCAAAAAACAGCAGCCCAACAAAAAGCGGGAATGATGCTGGTTTGCCTGGGATCATGTTTGGAGATTATGATTATGATGAATGATAATCTGAAATATTCTGTCGTGAGTTTGTATCATTTGGCATCACTACACCGCGATGTTTTTTGTGTGAGAGTTTGATCCCTCAACAAGTGTGATGAAAGAATAAGAAACGAAAAGAGACACGAATCAGTGACAATGCTGCCATCCTCCAACATATGTTGCGATAACCCTCTCGCAATGGAAAATCCATCCCCACATCGATCCCATGAGACTTGACCATGACCATATTTTTTGGGATAAACATCCATTGGCCAACTATTTTGAAGTTCAAGTAGCATGGTGACTTGACCCGAAGCCATTTGATCAGCATGGTTCCATAGATCCACCATGTTTGTTGATGTTTTTTTCCTTAAAAGTTCTGTATATAGGGGCTTTCCTGGCTAGTCCTGTTTGATTATCGCAGGGTAAACCCTGTAAATATGGTACCTCATGGTTTCGACAATCATGTTCATCCTATTTTTTGATGGCCATATAATATTTGATATCACAACTGTGGTTGTTTGATGTTGTCTGTTCCAATTTGGAAACCATTCTTCAACCGCATGAAATTGTGAAGTTCACGAGCTACAGAAAAACCCGATCCAAGGAACCATTTTTGGGTGGTATTTGGAGGGTCTAGAATCATTAAAAAAAAGACATGTACCATATTACTTTGCTATTACCATCGCCATAGGTATATTATATTACTATTATATAATATTCGCACTAGTAATGGAACCAGTATATCATAGCAATCTATAACAAAATGGTCATGTACGCTAATAATAAAAGTACTAAAAATATATCCTACAGAGCCATTCATCCCGTAGCCATAGTAACGGAGAATTATATAGATAAGTATATACTTTCACTATATTACTATATTACTATCACAGTAGGTATATTACCACTATATGATAGCGATAGTAAGTGCCATTCAAAGATAATTCAATAGTTAATATAGCAAAAGTATTGTTCCTATATTAACTGACCATAGATATTAGTACCCTTTGGTTATTTAACATAGCCATGGAAAATCACCATTTTAATAGGTACACCATCTATAAAGGGGTCATTTTCCATAGCTATGTTAGTCATAACAAGGGGGTATATACCAATATATCCCTTTTATATTCTATGGTTGGTTCATAAGCTCATCACCTCGTGATGCTATGATAATCTATGATATTTGTAACGGGATAATCACATAGCATGGTAAATTACTATTAATAACGATATTAGGATATCATTATTGGTAATTCACCACCGATAATGATTTATATCCCTCATAGTTGGTTGATTAAAACATATTAAAGCCTCATGTGTCTATAACAGTATCACTGGGAATTCACCACTATTATATATATATATTATACCAACCATTATATTACTGGTAACATCTCGGTATACTACTATTAGTTCACCAGCGATACTGTTGTACCAATTGATAATATATCTCCACATATTCTATTTATTAGTTGACCAACCATTATACCCTGTGGTAAACAAACATAGCTATTGAACATGGCCATTTATAGTTGACTTACTTACTAAAAATGGTGATTTTCCATAGTTATGTTAGTTTACCAGAGGGTATCTCAACCCGAATTGCGGTTAATTAAGACCTAATATTTATATAACAGTATCACTGGTAATTAACCACTATCAGTTAACCAACCATTATACTTTTGTATCAATTGATCGTATATCTATCTATGCATATATTCTATATATAATACATATCAACCACTATTATATCTCTATTATTAAAACCACTATTATATATCTATATTAACAAACCATTGTACTGTTGTACCACTTGATAGTATATCATAGTATATCTCTATATATTTTCATGAATTAACCAACCATTATATCTATCACTGGTAATATCTCTGTATATGAACCACTATTAGTTGACCAACCATTATGTAAATATAATACCATAATGACTGGTGACCATTATTGTAATGGCCATATTAACCACTATTAATTAAGGTATTATCAATAATTAGCTATTATATTCTATTATTAACCACCTATTATCTATATTAACCAACCACTATATATTTATTAACCACTATCATATATCTATATTAACCACGATTATTAGCCAATAATAGATATATAGATAATACCATAATGTCATATTAGATTGGCCTATATAGATAATATAATACCTCTATATTTACCTAATTAACAGCTATATAGCCAATATTATTATATATCCATTATTAGCCACTATTATAGCCACTATTATAGCCAATATAATACCTCTATAGATTTTTAGCCACTATTATATATCTATTGTATATCCATTATATATATATAATACCATAATGGCCATAGCTGCCATGATCCCAGGTGGCAGGGTCGGATTCTAGATGAGCTGGCTGTGAACTCTCGACGTGGCGGAGGATTGCCCGTGCCGCACTACAAGCTGCTTGCTGAAAGGTGGTAAATACCGGGTAAATATAGTGTTGTGTCCCTGATGTTTCAAATTTTTAGTTGGTTTTTCCCTGAATTTAGATGTTTTTACTATGTTTTGTTGTTATTTTTTCCCTGAAGTTGCATGGTTCTAATGTCTTTCTTTGATTTCGACGATTTAGTGTTTGTTCCACTGACTTTCGATGATTCTAGTGAGAACATATTTTTTCAGCCCAAAAAATGTTGAAACGATGGGCATTGACCACTTGGACCTGACTGGTGTAGTGAGCAGCCAAGAATGGGGATGTGACCACCCAACCCACAGATGGCCTGAGAGGCCCACCAAAAGGGCTAGTCCGGCTAGTGATGCAAAACAGACATATGAGACATATTGAAGGGTCAAAACCTCTCAGAGCACATATATATACATATATATGTAATCATATATATATATACATAGTTTGGGGATGAACATCCATCTACCAGCTATTTTTTTAACATTTTGGTGTTCACCGGGGTAGGTATCAAGGTTTTGACCGCCACATGACATGGTGAAAATGGTGGCATCCCTGAGTCGCTGAGGCGTGAGTTGGAACCCTTCAGTAGCCACACCTTTGATGCGTCCAGCACGGCATCTGGACCTGGCTTCAATCGTTCAGTGGGGTACATTGTCGTGATGATTACCCTCTGGTTATGTCAAAATAGCCATTGAACATGGCCATTTATAGTGGGTTTTCCCATGTAAAATGGTGATTTTCCATAGTTTGTAAACGTTTACCAGAGGGTAATATCAATGAATGATCATTATCATTGATAATGATTTGACAAGCCAGAATGATTGAAAGACATCATTTTCCAACAACACAATATGGTCAAGCATTTCTTTGATTCCTGCTGGAGTTGCGCGAGCAGGCATGATTTCTGCTTGTCACCCGAGGATTGCAGTGATGGAAAAGCTCCACAGGACCTGGCGCCTCACAGATGCATGCCTTACTCGTCACGAGTTTCAACACTTCATGTTATGCCAGCGAGATTTTGACGATTTTGATCCCCATGGAATTGTCATGAGCATATTTCTTGGTCCAGTGGCTCACCAAGAGGAAACTCCAGGCCCATTCGCCCATTCCAGATCCACATCCACTCCAGGAGGACTCCATGGCATTGGAATCCAAGAAATCCAATGCCCGGGAAGCACCGAGTTCACTTGGAACTTGGCTTCCCGATGTCTCAGAGGCCGCCGCCTTCCATTTTTAACACCGCCGGTGTTGAAGATGGGATCCATCTGGTTGATCCTCCACGATCTGGTCATGTGAAAAGATGAATCCCCAGGTGAACTCCCACGTTCCAACGGTGGTGAAAGTCCCCCGTTGGTGATCCCCACAGTTGGCTTGTTGGCCTGGGAAATTTTCAGATTTGACCAGGTGATCTCTCGTTTGAGAGCTGGTGCTGAAGGTTTCTCCAGCACAGAAATGGAGCGAATCCAAAGTGCATTCCAACGCTTCAAGGACCAATCAAGACCTGCCCGGCTGCCAGGGGTTTTCTCTTAAAATTCTTAAAAGATGGGAAAGCTCAAAATCCGGTGTATCATCCTGTTCCCATGAACATACTAAAAACATGGGAGTATCCCCGAGTTTTAGACAAAACCTATGGCTTCAAGTCTGTGAATTGCAGATTCATGGCCGATAAGTTAGACCGCTTTGGTGGGAATCGCTGCGAGGTGGATGCTGCTGAATTTGGGTGCCATAAAACTGCGTGTTAAAAAAGACTTCTCCTGATTTATTACCCTCTGGTAATTTAACATAGCTATTGAAAATCACCATTTTTAATGGGAAAATCCACTATTGATGGTCATTTTCAATAGCTACGTTAAATTACCAGAGGGTACCAAAAAAGGGCACATAAAATGAACGACCTCGAAACTGCGATGCCCAAATCGATTCTTCCCGTGTGTTTTTCATTTCCTGCTTAAGATCTGCATCTTTCGGCATCACTTTCCGTGCTTAAAATTTGGTTGCGCCCCTCAGAGGACCCGGACAATCCGGAGATTCACAAAGATGAACTTCCAAAGGCGGGACAGAAATGCAATGACAACATAGGGAACACGAGAGAGCAGCACAGGTAACGTGCTCCATAGCCATGATGCTGCCATGTGGGTGCAGGTCTTGATGCACTTGGGATACACGCAGATCAGTGAGGATCATGTCAAAGAATTGGCTGACAGCATTACCAGCAGCTTGGACAAGCCCTGGGGGGTTTTACTGGCCCAAAAATCTGCTGGGCTCCAGGCTCCAGATGGGTGGTTTCATGATCTGGAAAAATGATAAAAATGTATGTGTTATGTCTGAACATGGTGGAGATTTCAATGGCATGGCCATCCAAATAATGGGGATGATTGGAGGGGTTTGTTCTAAACCATAACCATTGGATTCGGGTGTGCCTATTTTGAGACATGCCCATATGAATGGGAATGGGAAATGCAAATGACTCCCATGTTTCCGAGGGGGCTCAAGCCATCATTTTTTGAAGTAGAACATGTCCCATGAATGGATTCTGCCCAACACCCAGGAAGGGTTGACGATGGCAATTTTCCAGGTCTAATTTTTGGATGTTCCAATTCCCACATGATCGCTTGCATCCGCCTGCCAACTCATCGCCCAGAATTTCCCAACTTGGAGAAGGGCGAATTCATCTACTTCATGGAGAAGCACGTGGAGTACGAGTTTGATGCATTCAAAGAAATCTTTGAGAGGTTTGATGAGGATGGTCACTTGGCAGCTCTAGCTCACCTCACCAGCCGGAGAAAACTGGCGGATTTTTTTGGGTGCCTTTGCCCGTGGCCTAGGAATATATCTTTGTTTTCATGGACCCATACCACCCAGTATCCAGTTTTCCTGCTATGATTCATGGCCAGAGGTTTGTAGTATCCCCATACTGAGGGAACAGCCCTCAGAGAGGGATCAAATAGCTTTGTGAATTAGTGCTGTTGGCTCAATCCCCATCTCCAGCTCCTGCTTAGACCTGGTTCAAATCCAAGTGTTTTATTAAAACCCTGCCACTGAGATTGTTCCATGTTCCAGCAATCCATTGATCAAAGATCTGGTGATGTGTGTTTCCCATATTTTTTCCCCACGTTTTCCGAGGCAATGGCACCTTAGACGCGGACGAGTTGTGCGTCTTTTTGTCATCCTTGGGTTTCACCCCACTGCGCAGCATCATCCGCGAATCCCTCGATCTGGTGGATCTGGACCACAGACGGGGGATGACGGGAATGGAGAGCGACCTGCTATCCTCTGACCATTTGTTGGTCATGGACAATCCGCATTTTTACGAGGTAAATGGGCCATGGATGGCCATGGTCCATAGCTATTGGAAGGCAAAACAAGTGTCCTTTGTGACACAATTGCGAGGAAACTACTGATATTTGTTCCCTCTTTTTCTCACTGAACAACCCATCGCTGGGAGGATGGAAACGGCGTTCTGGACTTTGAAGAAACGGTGATCTTGATGCATGTTTACAGGTGGGAACTGGGCGACGGTTTTGTGCCGTCCGAAAAAGGACTGGGTGGGGGAGCATTCCCCGTTGCTGTCGCTGATGAAGCCACAAAGTTGTCGAACCTGAGATTCTATACTGTACAGTATCCTTTCTGATGAGGTACTGTGGTAAACCCAACGAGAAACCATCCCCATCCCCATCCCATCTTTTAACTGGAAATCGGTGATGCGGCCTATCCAAACTCGTGGAGGTTTGGGGCATCGGGTTTACCGGTTTACCTCCAATTTCCTTCAATTGATAGGTATCTGAACTCGCCATTTTTCCCATGAAAAATGGTTATTTCCCATGAAAAATGGTGATTTCCCATGACAAATGGTGATTTTCCCAATGAACAGATTCAACACTCAGGGGTTTTTCAGGGGGGCACTCCCTTCACCCCTTCACCGAGGACGTTTGCCATCTTTTACCCACATGTTTTGGGTCAAGTGAGGTACCCATATAAGTTGCCTCATGGGCGCCTCCAATTTGGGCGATTCATGGTACCCTGGTACCCCCCTAATCTCCAACACCTCCAACATAAGGGACCCAATTCAGATTAAACCAGAAACATACTAAACCATCAATTAATATGACAATTAAGCAATCATGGAATATATGATAGCATGATTCTCATATATTGATGGTTACTCATATAATAATTATAGTGCATTCTATTCTATATAGTGTAATGATAGAATAGAATAGACTACACTATATGTTACACTATATGTACTGCATCAATCCAGGACCAAAGCAGAATACATTCCACCTGCGTCTTTCTTCAGGGATGACTTCTGGTAACTTCCAACATTTTTTCCCAGCGCTGATCCCGACTCATTCATATCCCATATATGATCATATATGTTAAGTGGCGGTACCCAATAATGGGCTACCATAATACATGGGATAATGGGATATATTATCAACAGATTATGGATATGTTAGGTTTACTTATTATAATGTGGTAAACCCAATAATAAACCAACCCCAATATCATCAGAAATATATATAGATGGTATACACCTCCATAACTGGAGGTTATGGCACTGGCTTTACCACATTGTTCCATATATATATCTCAAATTTACATCCCATTAATATCTTAATACCATATGGGTATATGTCAGAATTGGGTACCACAACAATTACAGTAGCTGATTAGTAATAACAATATAATAACATATACATTCCAATCTGTGGTCCCACAGGGCTTGTGGTCCCACAGGGCTTGTATAAATCCTCAAATTTGGACTCATCCCATTATATCAAGATATCATTGGTTGCCATTGATACCATTATAGGATACCAATATCCCATGAACATCACAGGAATCTCCAATATACCATGAATTAGGTGCATTTTCATATCCCACATATATAAACAAATATAAAAATAACAATATATCCCATTATCCATAGATAATGGCATATCCATTCATCCATTCATATCCCATGTCTCTATCCTATCGGTCTCTTCCATGACTCCCCCAGCCAGGCATTCGGAGGGCTTTACCATCGACGAACTGCAGGAGTTGACCACGGTCTTCATGGAGCAGCAATCAGCGCCTCGCCATCCGAGGATTCAGATGCTGATTCGTTGACAACACCAGGCAGTGTTCAAAAACCGAGGACGCCGGGCCTTTTTGGAAGATGCCTTAAATCTTTATGGTCATTTGGTATGTCAAATCTTTGTGATTCAGAATTTTCAACACCTTTTCGCAGGCTGCTCAGACGAATGCAAAGTCAACTGATGAGAGGCTGGAGTGGCAAACGGGGCAAAGCCAGCAACACGGGCAGTGCTGTTTTTTTTGTGCTTTCGTTTGTATTATCTCATGTTGAGTAAGTATGTGAGATGATGAACATATTTGGGGATTGTTAGCAAAGCCTCTCAAAGAGTCTGCACGAAGCAGATTTGTTACTATGTTCGAAACACATGTGTCATTATTTAAGATTGGCACTTGCCTCTCAGCCTGTGCCCAAATTTCCTAATGTTTTCCTGGAGATTGTGCTAAAAGTCATGCCGCTGTTTGTTTCCATCATTTGGTGTCGATTGTGACAACTGTGCGTAGGCTTCTTCCTGCAGACCGCCTGTACCATTTGCTGCTTCAGTTCTTTGGGTCACTTGGCTGTTGATGATTTACTCTCCTGAATATTGACGAACACCTCAAAAATGAGCAAATTTTGTTGGAGGTGTATGTTAAGATTCGGGTAAATATGTTAAGAATCTGAGGTGTAGGTTGGTGAAAATTTTGCAGGAAAATTGGGTGCTCTGGAAGGGGTCATGTTAAGGAAAACAACTTATCTTCGCAGCATTTGGTGGTCAAACACGCGACCTTGGCAGCCATGTTGGCAGTGCCTGAACGTCGCGTGACTGGCAAGTCACCCCCTGACAGAAACACTGATTCTTGCACGCACTGGGTACGGCCAAGCCAACTGACCTCCAAGGAAAATCACCATTATCCCATTCAATGTTTAGGCAATGATACCTTCCAGTACTTTAACATAGACCCTGCGGTAGGGTTTCCCCGATTTTCTTATATATACTTTTTCAAACCAAAATATCACACTGCTTGAACTGGGTCTATGTTAAGGGGAGTTCAGGGGTATGACAATGATCCTGATTTTCTTGTATATACTTTTCTGAAAAACAAATAACACGGTGCTGCTACAGGGTCTATGTTAAGGGGAAATAGGAGCCCAAAAAGCTACACAGAGTCCCAACTGCAGAAGGGTCAATGTTTTTGGTCATCTCGTGGGGTCCCTCCCCCCTTGATGGAGCCAAAAAATGTTACAAATCAACAATTCTATAAGGAAACTTCTATACAAAAAAAAATGTTTTGTTTTTTTGTTTGCTACCTCGATTTTCTGATATATATATATTTATACTGTTTTAAAACAAAATATCACAGTGCTTGAACGGGGCCTATGTTACGGGGAGTTCAGAGGTATGACAATGATCCCGATTTTCTTGTATATACTTTTCTGAAAAACAAATAACACCGTGCTTCTACAGGGTCTATGTTAAAGGGAAATAGGAGCCCAAAAAGCTACACAGACTCCAAAATGCAGAAGGGTCAATGGTTTCTGCCCTCTCGTGGGGTCCCCCCTTCTTGGAGCCAAAAAATGTTACAAATCAACAATTCTATAAGGAAACTTGTGCACAAAAAAAAAAGATGTTGTGTTTTGCTTT
>Ga0126342_10009051_pt1 | contig 17839 bp, 23 predicted proteins | sample Cyp1metagenome_FD_92528 | JGI IMG/M metagenome (GOLD analysis project Ga0126342, IMG submission 92528) | Coral microbial communities from Lord Howe Island, Old Settlement Bay, Australia - Cyphastrea 1 metagenome | ecosystem: Host-associated > Invertebrates > Cnidaria > Coral ... | reverse complement strand
TATATATATATATACTTATTAATTACATAATGAATATAATTTAATAATATATAGGATTGTATGAAACACTGTATGAAACACTACATCACCACATATGGAGGTTTCCTAAAATGGAGGTACACTTAAATAATCCATTTGAATAGGCTTTTCCACTATAAACCATTTTGGGGTACGACCATTCATGGAAACCCTCACATAAATATATATATATATGTATATAGTTAGATGATGTCAGATGATGTTAGATGGATAAACATACCTTCTGGTAAACTAACATAGCAAACTGGAAAATCATATATAATCTTTAATAGGTATAACTATATTATATATATATATAGGTAAATCAACTATAAAGAGGCCATGTTCAATAGCTATGTTAAATGAACAAAGGTAAACCAATTTACCAAAATATACCACGCACCATCTTCCTGCAACTGTTGCACCACGCTAAGAAAGAGACGCCGGTACAGCCCAACTCACCTCATGGCTGGAATTGGAGAATGTGGGTGGCCCAACATTAAATCTACCGTTTCGGAATGGTTTATAGCTCACATGTATGTCATGTATGGTTATTTTGAGGATGAATTCGATTCCCGGGGTTGTCGCAATCCCCGCCGCACCTGGCGCAAGCCCAGGCTTAATCATGATCAGTACTGGTGATACTGCAGATAGAAGAAATCCTGCACCAGTTAATAGCTGGTTTATCCCATTACTTAAAGGCTTTCTACGATCCCAGGGTGCAGGATCTCTTCCATCCACAGTATCTCAGCTTGTGAAGGTTTCATTCTATTTGCAGTTCGAGTTCCCATTCTTTTCAGTTTCAATTAACAATCTTTGTTGGTTGCCATCCATCATATTTTGCCAGGGGCCCTGGGGTCAGTTCGTCCTAAAATCCCTTGTGTTCACACCACAAATGCTGGGAAATAGTGGTAGATGGGTCACCCGAAAAGATTTAAAACAACTTCGCTATGGATTCCCCAAATGGTATATTTCCCATTGGGAAAGTAAACAAAAAAACACCTTTAACAAAGCCATGAATGATCCTATACATTCCTGTTTCTGCATCTTCAATTGGAATAATCAGGATGATAACCCACATACGTTGGAACTGCACCCCAACTGGTTGGTGGTTTCAACCATCTTGAAAAATACGAAAGTCAGTTGGGATGATTACTTGATTACTCTCCATATATTACGGGAAAAAAAACATGTTCCAAACCACTAACCAAGATATCTATTGGATAATTGGTTAGCATGATATCCCGCTAGTTAATAGTGTTAGTCAATAGTGTTGATATTCCCAAACCCATATGCTCCATGGTGCTGGTATATTTACCTACAAAACTGGGTGATTTTCAGGGTAAATGTTGTTAAATATTCCATACATGGAGCATTTGAGTGTCCAACCTCGGTCTGGTGAACAACACCGGCGCTCTGCGCCACCCGGCTGGAGAGACTCTCCGTCCACTCGGTCGACTTGTCGCCTAAGTGGGCCGTTGTTTTTTTTTCGCGGCCACGGGTGGCCTTTAAAGGGAATGAAACCTAGAAATCCTAGAAACATGGTCAATTTAACCACAACAAACAATGGATCAATGAGATCTATTCTGAAAAATAGTTGCTTTATTAAATAGCAACGTTGAATGTTTCACTGGGTTTTCTATGGTTTACGGTAGATATCGAACTTGGATGGGGAAGATCAAGCAATTTGGCCGACTATGGGCACCACTTTGTATGAGGTGGACCTATCAATGGTCCATAGAAGTGCCATGGTCAAGTTACATATAGGACTCAAGTGACTGAAGGGCTACGGCTATGGTCATCCCAGCATCATGTTCACTACATTCCTTGCAACAAGGTGCAATTTTTCACGCTAAGGGGGGGATGACCATCCCTCATGGGAAAAGCGGAAAAGCAGCCCATGTTTTGACCGTTTGACCGTGGCACAGATTAGGAACTGATAAAATGCTCATTTTGGTATTTTAGAATAATCATTGATCATTTTTTGGATGGAAAACAAATACCAACAATCATGTCTTGTAACGTCGTCACGCTTCACTCTCCGGGAAGCCACGCTCCACTCTCCGTTCCACTCACCTTCGCCCCACCAATGGATCCACTTTGGGACTTGGGTTTGTCTGAGAAGGTATGAGCAAACTAAAACATCCAAGACAAAATCCAATGGTAAGTTTAAAACCTCCTTTTCACCATGAACATGAGCAGAAAATTGGTGGTAAATCGGTAAAAACCCAAGGTTTGGGCAAACGCACTGGATGCTCCTTGTGTGTTTTTTTCAAGGGTGAGGAACTGGCTTGCCACATGCGGGGGCACCAAGAGGGATGAGGGGAACCATTGCAACTCTCCAAGCCTCCAAGGCAAAATACTAAAATTGCTCATTCCACACTTCCAAAAAAACGTCGTTTCTTGGCCAGAATTAAGATGTTTAAAACTCGCCTTCAAAATCCAAAAGAGCAGGGCAAAGATGTTCCCAAACCAGAAAGATCAATCCAATACTGTTAGTAAAGCAAGAATAGACCACCCAAAAAATGATGGTTTATACCAGCCATTTATATTTTGGGATTGCGCATATTGCTTGCTACTTACTATCACTTTACTAGCATTTGACCAGGATTTCAGTTTCTCAGGGTGTTGTGTTCTTCGAACAGGAGCTGGGGACCGTGGCGCCCTGCCTACGCCATGGGGATTCCGGATTCTGAGAAGGCGAACTTGACCCTCCTAGCGCTGGGCCGCTGGCCGCCCCAACGGAGATTTATATCATCCCAGTACCCATGACGGATCCGGCTGGTGCTGGTAGAAAAATGCTAACATGACTGGGGTATATTGATGGGATCCATGGCACACCATATATAGCAGCACCATGGATCCTATGGGGTATGGTTATGCCATGAAATCGCGTAAAATCATTCAATCACCATGATGATCAGTGCTGGTTGAAAATATCACTGAGCCGATGATCAGTGCTGCCTGGCTCCTTCACTGCGACGTTCAAAGTTGAGAACATCAGTGACGAGGGCCCACCAGTCCAAGGAAGTTTTGTTGGCTTCGGGTATTGGTACCATCCAAAGGTGGTGGCACAACAACCCGAAGGTAGGTGCCGTGGCGCATAGTGCGCGGACCAGGATGAAGCATTGGCCAACCATAGCCATTGACCTGTACCAAGCACCGGTCCAGTTGGGAAGTGCAGTAGTTCTGCACACCAGCATACCCAAGAACTGCAGACCTTGTGATGTGTAGCGGAACTCGAACCACTCGCCTCGTGGACGCAGGAAGAGGTAAAAGAGCTCCAGGACCGGGGTGAAAGTGGATCTCGACATCCACAATAACCAAGGCATCAGTAGATGCAGCCGGCAGGTCAGTGACAGACTGCAGAACAAATGACCAGTCGTCAATCTGGTCACCAGTCATTCGTGCTTGAACTGCATGGGCTTGAAGCAGACTTGCGGGTACAACTCCAAGCTGCCGTGCCAATTTGATCAACATAAGATTGAAACCGCCCCAAAGTCAAGAGAATCAACTGGAGTGGTTGACTGGCAGTGGCATCTGACAACATTGTGAAAAATCACCTTTAAGCGTGTTTAAAGCCATTGCCTTCTTGTCCAGTCTCTTCTCACTAGAGAGGACTGAAAGGGCTTCGTTGACTTCCAAGACTGCAATCTGCACAGGTGGTACATGGTAGCAGAACTATTACAATTTAGAATCATGAACAAAGAGGATCAGCTCTTGATACTGGCGGCCTTGATTTCGTTGTTGGTTGTAGTGGCCCTTCCAAAGGTATTGAACCAGAGGTGAAGGTTGTCATACTTCTCACAGACCTCCATTCAGCCATTAAAAAGCCAATATTTTGAGAACAAGACTGAAGAAAACTAAGATACTATACCCACAGGTGTTTCGCTTCGCTTTCCCGTATTTTCAAGAAGCAGTTGCCTTCTATATAATGATGTGGTTTCGCGCCTAGTCTTCAAGTGCCATGGTAGAATCAGCGTCGTCATTCCTGATAGTGAAGTAGTAGTCCTCCTTCTTGCTCTGACAGAGGCAGAGACACTTACAAATCATTACAAATCCCTAATATATATATATATATTACAATTAGTTAAGAGTGGGATAACCAAATTTGAAAATCTATTATACTACCATTATATAAATTAGTTGAAGATGAGTTACTACCACATTGTTTTTGGTAAATAATCATCCCATTACAAGATGAACCCAAAATATAAGCTGGTTTATACACCCCATGAATACTACAGCTATACTATACGTCTAATTATATGTATACTGTATGTGTGTAATATATATATATATATATATATATATATATACATCCCCGTATATCAAATCGTTCGCCAAATTATTTGTGTCTGTCAACTTAGCTATCGTAAACCGGGGCCTCATCGTCTATAAACGAGGACTTCTTAGCTGGTGGTACATGGCTGAGGGCTGGTTCCACCCATGTTCTATCACTCTACCACTGGACTATTACAACCGTCGGCATCAACTTATCTAACATACATCCTATAAATATCTAATCTAAATAAATCATCATGTTTGTTGGTCAAACATATCCCATGTTTCTTTTGGTAAAGTGTCCATAAAAAATATCCCCATCAATTCACACCATAGAACCATTAATCCAAGTTGTCTCAATCCCCATCGTTGTCTCCTGGCGTGCGCCACCATAACCCAGCTCCTAACGGCTCGGAGACGATTCGCAACGATCTTAGCTAAGCATAGGAACTCGATCTGAGCCACATCAGTTAATCTTATTCTATGTAACTAGATAGCTTGGTACAATTAACTGATGTTACTAGATACTCATCTAGTTACTTCTCAGATATCTAAATCAATTGAACCAATCTATCAGTTGTCTGGGCTACATCAGTTATCCATATGGCCCATATAATTAATAGATGTAACTTACCAAGGAAACTTATCTGTGACCATACCACTTATTAACCATCTGTAACTAGATCTAAACCAAGGGAACTATCTTAGCTATCTCATAGTTTGGCAATCTGAGAGATCAATGAATAAATGACCATTTAACGTACCGATTTATTGGAGCCACCTACCATAAGTACGGGCTATGTAAGGGCCATGTAAGGACTATGTGAGGGGATATACCACCATTGATTAGATACCCTGCAGAAAATGAAAATGGTTGGCTGGGAAATGTAGATATTCCTATTCATAGCAAAAGATTAAAGTGATTAAAGGATGAAACTACCCATCCAAGGTTGACCTAGTAGCTGTCTCATAGTTATTCTTAGTTACCATCCAAAAAAACATCCTTTGGCTGATCAGTATATATATATATATAGAGAGAGAGAGATACATAATGGTGTTTACCCAATGCCACAGACACCATCCCATTCACCAAACCTCTATCGGGGATGGTTTATAGTTGGCTTGACCACTCCATAACGAGCCTCTCTAAGGATTTTATACGGAACGATGGAACGATGCATTGATCTTGGGTGCAAATAGGTAAGTTGGTTGCGCAACGAAACAAAGCATCCACCAGGTCAACAAATATCGAGAACGGTGAACAGAAGTCAACTGATATCAGGCAAAGTCATCTTTGAAGCGACCTTAAACACATAGCTAATTTACCAACACAACAAATACAGCAGCAGTATGTTGACACTTCTATCCATGTGTGGGTAAATCAAAGATCTACTGTAGCTATAGCTGCGACCACTGTGACCACTCATTCTGATTCTACACAACTGCGTCCCTTAGCAGCGAGAATTCATAGTTGAAGACACGATAAAACCAACTGGAAACCGTGCATATATGCTGAAGTGTCCTACGTATATTTATGTATCTGTCCCATTACACTGTTTCATCCATTTATCATACAATATATTGTTATAATAAGAATGTATGAAAACCCGAACCATCATATGTATATAAATGAAATATAATGTTACACAAATCATCTTGTTTACAACCCAATATAAACCCATTCTTGACCCCAAACTCTTCTTGTTCCATTTATCCAAGGGACAGGCCCCTCCCCCTGAGAGCCAGACCCTGCCCATGAAGCGTGGATCGAAGATTTCCCTCACATCCAACACGCTGTAGGCATGGTTTCCACAGAGCCCAACCTGTCGGTCTCAAGGCTTCGAAATTGCGAAAAAGGTTCAGCAGAACAGGAACAAACGCCTTGACATACACACATGATATGTACATATCATCTATATCATATCAAAACATAACGTTTATATAAATAAATATATCATACATTAATGATATAGAAAATGTATATGTATATAATTATACAAATAATATGTACTGTCTTGATTCTTGGGGCTTTGTGACTGCAGAATCAAGAAAAGGGCACAACAAATGTTTAAGTAAAAACCCATTGCAAACATATTCCAATGAACATGACAACTCTGAAACAAAGTACTTAGATTTCCCTGAAAATAGGATACCCAATTTTAGTAATCCTATTGAAATTGCTGTTTCGGGGGGAATACCGTATATCCCATTTTCCGACACAGCCGTTTGAATACCAAGTTCAGTTACCCCTACCTGGGGTTGTCTGAGAATGGGCTTTCAATTCCAATTCTCTGCATTTCCCTCATGATTTTTGCAATTTCGGGATGCACCGCTCTAGTATTGGATCCTTTCATTTTGGCTTCCGATATGGAGTATAAAATATATCATATTATGTATATATATATATATACAGACATGTTAATAATTATTGTATCTATAAATGAGTATATAAGCGAGTGTATGTATATATATAAATATATATATATAATAAGTATATGTATATATCCCCATTTAATGAGATTTAATGATGGTTATTGAAACCCTGTTAGACACTATTAAACACATTTTGTTGACAGTAAATGAACGCGCAACCGACCAGTCTGGTATATACAAGGCGAGGCCCCCTGCTAGATGGATTTAAAGTGGTTATAACTATAACTAGATGGGTTTATGCCAGCTTATAACTGGGGGCCACCTTGTAGATATAACTACACCCACCTTGCAGATATAACTACGGATACAATCTATTATCTGATATGATAAAGACTTGGTTTGGGTGTCTCTGAACATGAGGTATGCCCCCATGTTATGCAATCTTAGTAGATAACATTGTGATAAATCATTGGAATTGTGGATCTGTTAGCCTATTTCAGACAAACCCATATGTGGTATAAAAGGAATATCAAGGAATTGTGTCTACTATAACTCCCAGATCAAGCTGCATTAGCTTCGCATCATCACTATACATATATGATCATATATATATATATATATATATATATTATGTACATAATATTATATATCATCAAATAAACAAACAAATGATTCAGGAAGTAAACAGAAACACATGAATGCATCCTCGTTAGAATTAGGGGGGAGGGGTTGGACCCCCCTCTGCGTAGTTACAAACCACTAGGGCCCAACCCCCAGTGTCTACAAGAAGCATTCACCTGCAAAAACGTTGGGACTACAAAAAGCTAGTGCCAACTCTAGGCACCATGCCAAGAACCGAGCTAAATCAGCTCTACAAAAAGGTTGCTCAACCCACATGGTTAACTTAAAAGAACCATCAAGAATTCAGCTGGATTTTTCCCTATCCTTTTTGTAGAGGTTTCTGTGCTCTCAGGAGGTTGGGCCCCCCCGAACTCTCAGCATTTTGTAGAGAAAGAAAGCTTTCATGTGGAAGTCCTTTTTTAACCCTCGTGTCGGCTACTTGTAGTGGTGCCATCCGCTTAATTAATCCTAGTTATGTACAGCAGAACTTCTCTTCTACAGTGACTTCTGGCCTTTGGCTCTCTCATTGAAACAGTGCAAGCAAATTTTCAGCTCTTTCATGCTGTCTGCGTTCTCTTTCAACCTGCACTTTTTTTTCAGGTGGTATGCAGACCCTGCCCGACTCACAAAAACACTCTCAGGCAAACTCACCGATGGCGATGGTGAAGCAATCCTAATGCAGCATCTCGACAAGATCGCTGCCAGCAAAAGACCAACCACTATGCCTCCACCAAAAACGCACGCCAGCAGCAATTCTAACTCGCTCATGATTGGAAATCTTCGAATGTTAAGGCCGATCCCTGCTGTAATGGCTGCAAGGTCTAGCGTGATCAAATATGAAAACACCTGGCAACAGTGTCACTACAAAATGCATTCTGCATTCGAACCTCTACAAACACCCATCCAGACCCATCCAGACCCATCCAGACCCAATAAGTATCTGCACCTGCAATCAGTTTCATGAGTTGATGTGGACGTGCGCCTCACCCATGAGAATCTCTACTAAAGCACTGCGCGACCAAAATGTCTACAAGTTGACAATTACAAACATCATTTTTCCTTCACCACTCACTTGAAGCCTCTTGCCAGGTTTGGCGTCACGGGCATCCTCCCATCATAGCTGAGCTATGGAACTGTGAAAACACCTACAGACTCCGATGGAAGCCACCTGCAAACTGATTTGATTTCAGACTAAATGAATCCAAATGAATCAAAAAACAACAGGCCTACAAAAAAGATTGTCTATCCTTACTTCACTACAAAGTGGGAAAATGACAAATATTGTTCTTGGTCACAGAAACTGGGGAAGCATCTTTGCAACAGATGGTCCATGGAGGTTCTATGCTGCAATCTAATTTGATGAATTTGATCCTAAAAAAGATCCTTGCAAAAAATTGTGGGGCCTTCTCTGCATGCAAGAAATCGTGAATCAAGCTTCTCAAAGCTTGCGACGCTTGCTGAAAACACCCCCCCGGCATTGTGTGCCATGTTCATGGCAAGGCAATCGAACTGTCATCAGAGTGAGAAACAAACTAAATTCAAAAAAAATCCCAACAAGCATGTGTGAACTGAATTGAACTGATATATTGAGAGAGATGGTAAGTGGATACTTAGTGCCCATTGAGGATTCAATTTGTTCAATACCTAATAGCTGACATCTGTAGATTCTGATGACTCACATGCTTATCGCATCCAAAATCAAAATCGAGCTGCTCAGGCCTTCGGCCCACCAAGTCAATTCTCAAATTGCCTGGCGCTGCAAGCAGAAAAGTTTGTTTAAACACTTGGAGCTTTCTTTTGTGCACACTGGATGTACTCTGCAATTTCCTTCACGAGTCTCAGAAAGGGCCCACGCTTTGGCTCATCTTTCTCGAGGTTCTGCTTCACGCTGCAAAGATGGCGCCACACGGCCTTTCCATAGGCCGAAGAACCCTTCACATACAGGTACCTGAGACACAAATGCGTGGCCAAGAGAGTCCTACAAATTGCAATGTCCAGCTCCCTTCACTACAAAATCTGTGTTGCCATTTTTATTTTATCATTTTGTTTTGCAGATTGTCTTTTTACAAACACTGATCTCATGAAAATTAACTACAAACAGCTCACCTGCAGCTTGACAACTCAGAAGAGGCACATCGATTCAAAAGCCTGCGGGGAATTCTCAATCACCATGGCACGGGTGATGTCCTTGGCTCCTTCAAAGTCCATTCTGCAAAACCCTTCTGCCGCATGGAAAGCAGGGGAAGCTGGAAAACTCTTCTGATCAGCTTCAATGATCGCTGTCATGAGGTCAGCCACAGCAGCTCTGCCCTTCCCGTTGCGACGGATCGAATCTGCAGTGTGGTCTCCAATGGGGATCACCGGCTTTGACTTCTTGTCTTTCTTCACCTTGGGATGCTTCACGTGCAGTTTCACAGTCTTCGTTTTGGTTGTTTTCCCTTTGTTCTTTGGACCTTCTTCTGCTTCAGATGCCTTCTGTGCTGCCAATCTGGCTCCTCGCGTCATTGGCGGACTTACTGTCCACTTCTTCAACGTGGGCACTTTTTCAAGCACTGCTGCTGAAGCTTCACTCAAAGTGATTTTCACCCGGTCAGAGCCATCAGAAGATTGCTCACCTTGGGCAAGAAAGGATCGAAGCTCACTACAAAAAGAGTGTTGCAGCTTCGAACTCTACAAAATGGTATCTGGGTGTTTTTTTGGGTGTCCCTGACAAATTGCAACAGATTTAATGGTCGATCAAATAGTTTAATTTATTGCATCATAATACTGTTGACACAGACCACCCCGTCTGCTTGAACATCTTGCAAGTTGCATGATTCGACATCGAGGATTGATACCAATGACTCCATGCGCACCACCCATGCAATGGAGGTGGACTCGCAAAACCACTCATTGCTCCGCTCCTTCAGTGCAAAATATGGGTTGAGGTCAAGAAGGTAAATCTTGCTAGACAAACATATTGCATATTGTTGCAGACGCATACAAATTTGAAAGATCATGATACATGTGTATATGTTTTTGCTATATATAGGGAACCCATCATGCCTGCTACAAATTGCAGGCCTCAGGGTGGGAACCTATAAAAAGAGATAAAGGATTAAAAAAAACATCAACAAACCAAACATTTGAAAAATGCCCCTGCTACCGCCCTGTCTGTCCTGATCCACTAGGTCCAGGGCTACTGCCCGGAAAGCCACACACGAGTTGACGTTCACTTCACCTGCATGCACCTTGGGGCTCTTGATGCCGCGCCAGCAAGTGAGGATGAACCCGAGCTCTATGCCAGCGTTGCCCTTGGCACCGGCCAAGTGGAACAAAACCACATTCCCTGGCCTCATTTTGAAAGTTGAACATGAACAAGAACAAGAAAGAAAACATAGGTAAAAAATTGTAAAAATAGAACATATTATTTTATATACTAGGTTGTTCTCAGTTATTGGATGTTACTGGATGTTATTAGGGGGTACTGTTGGGACCACAGCACATATTCAAAGCAAAGTCCATCTACAAAATGTCTCCCACCAGAAGCTCTTCTACAAAATGCAAAAACAACTACAAAAACCATCGGCATGTCCGAGGATCATGATCCGGTCAGGTGCCTCCGCAGGCAACTGCAAATCCCGTTGAGCTTGAATCACCAACTCTCGCCACTTCGTCAATCTGCTGGCTCTGCTTCGATACTGCGGTGTTTCTTGTTCAGCACGTGCACGAGCTATGATCATCTCGTTGTGCCTTGCAGGCTTGCAGGTTTCAATGGACCATTCTACAAAAAGGTGGCCCCAAGTCTATATCTACAATATCCAAAAACAATACCACCTGTCTTATGCAACATGTCTGCCATACATAACTTCGATTAAAAAAAATAGTAGACAAAACAAATCAAACACATTAGAAGACCAAGGTGCTGGTGCCAGTTCAACTTTTTGCTCGACTTTCTCGCATTACGAGCATTGATCAGCCATTTTGTGTCCACACCTCCACAAGCAGTGCGAAGACGCAAGACAAACCTCCAAAGGGCATTGAAACGGTCGCCTGGTGCCGTCATGGCCTCCAACAAGGTGCCAGGCAGCTTCTCTCGAAGGTCTGCTTTGTTCGAGCCACTGACATGTGGATCATCTTGTGAAGCATGGAAAAGCTTTTCCAAGTCCTCTTTGTCTGTCACCTTTTCAAAGGCCAGTTCAATGTCCTCATGTGGAACTTTTGGCTCCCCATCTTCATCTGGATCCACAAATGGGGTCTCGGTCAAAGTCTGCTCCAAGATCTTCTGACACTCATTGTCCTCCTCACCCCCTGCAGGCTCAGCAGGCTGACCTGCCATGCATTGCTCCATGAGCTCGTCCTCTGCCATCTCATCCTCGCCCGCTGTGATGGTATCCGAGCTCTCGCACCACTTCTTGTAGGTCTCTTCAATCCACGATTCTGTGTAGCCACTGCAAAATGCAGCGAGGGCAAGTGCCGCTCGGTATCCCCTCTCGCAGCTTACCTTGAACCTGAGGACGAACAAAGATCGGGATAAGCGCCCACAACTACAACACTGAAAAAATGCCAAACGAAACCTTTTTTTCAACAACTAAAAAGATCTAAAAAGCGAATTGCTCTACAAAATGAGTTCATTCTTCCAAGCACTACAAAATGCATAAAAATGGTGTCAGTGTAATCAAAACTTCTAGCAACTCTGCATTGGTCAAAGGCTTCTCACCAGTCACCTTGGGGGCGCTCTCCTGACTCAAGAGCTTTCCATTTCGCAAGGAAACTCTGGCGGCTGCCTGCCAAAAGGCTCTCGCCGATAATTGGCTGTTGGCGCTCTGTCTTCGGCAGAAGCTGAAGTGTTCCTCAATTGGCAACTCTGAAAGGCGCACCTGGCCAAATTGCCAGGGGTTGAAATGCACATCTTTTGTCACGGCGACAAGAATGCCGCTCAGGCACGCAGCCTGTAAGTTCCCAGTCGTTTGGGATGCCATAAATGTGCTCCCAGTGGGGGCGCCAAGTTTCTTGCCGAGGATTTCCGCCAGCATGCGCATCAAGTCAAGACCAACAAAGCCGCTTACCCCAATTTCGCACCGGCTGGCCAGTGGAAGATCTCGATGTAGAAGAGGAACCAAATTCATCCCCACAAACAAATTGTGCAGAAAGGCACCCTTCAAGCTCCAAGGAATGCGCATGTCTTCCAGGGGCCCGTCCTGGGAATGATGCGGAGATGTCTGAAAGTGCCCACGTGTCTACAAAATGTTGGGCTTCCATGAAGTCACTACAAGATGGTAGAAGAATGTAGAAGAAATCCATATTTCTGTGGAAGAAAATAGGTTCAACAAAAACATTAGAATAAATTAGAGCTCTATACCAAAGGAGCCAAATATACGAAGCATGTGCAAGAAACATCTTCCACAACAAAATACCACGGATTCGAGAACATAGCATTGAGCTTATCGCTCATGGGGCATTCTCTTGCAAGCACTGCTGGTGGCATGTTATGTTCTCGGCAACCTGTCATGTCGCACCAAAACTTGCCATAGTACAACGTCCTGATCCACGAACTTGCTTGACCAGCACAGTTTTTGTTGCTGTGACCTCTGTCAGATTCATTGTGGGAACCCAAACTCCAATGCTTTAAGATGTGAAATTACGAAAAGCCACTCTGACTACAAAATGGCGAGCACATGTTCAATTCCTACAAAAAGCATTGAGTCTAACATAAAACAACATATATACACAAGTTGTGTTGGGTGGACCCAAATGGAAAATTAGCAGCACAAACGCCTGACGAGGGGCAAATTCCACATAGGCCCCAAACAACTTCGTTCTTGTACTTCGCAATGGAGATGGGAAAGCGCGGCAGCCCATGCTCAGGAACTGGCTCATACACCAAATCCCCAAAGAACTCGATGTCAGCAAAATCTTCCCGGCATAGTCCATCAAACTGGCCATGCAAGCAGCGACGCACATACATATGTGAGCCATGTGCATCAAACAAAAGGCCTTTCACAGTGCCATTGTTTTGCGCCATGATCTTCCCAATCGTTCTCAGCATGTAGTAGCACCCTCGATGGGACGCGCCTGAGCCGCTGAAATTGTGCTGCACTGGGAGTGAAGCAATTGGGATGGGAAGTTTTCGGCGAAGACTGGGATCCCAGACAATGACTTCCAGCATGGTCGAAGCTTTCAAGACCTTCTTCATGTCGATCGGGTTGTCTAGGCTCAAGAAAGAATTCTCCATTTGGTCGGGAAACCACATTCCGCCAACCATTCCCCTTTGGGAATGGAGTTGTAGCTGTGACAACGTCGTGGTTAGATACGTGCAATCGAAAGCCATCATGAAACGGCCTGGGGCGCCGGCGCCAAAAAATGAGAATCTGTTTACATGCTTACATAGGCTCACTAAAAATAGGTTGCACAGGTTAGATACTCTACAAGTTCGTATTCTTGGTCCCAACAAATTGCAACTGTGCAGATCAACCTTGAGAAACACACAAAAATATCCAAACGAGCCAAGACTCCTCGAGGAGCTTCGGGAGCCTTTGGGTATCTTTGATCAATCAGCATGAAGTTTTCCTTCAAAACGTTCTCAAAGTTCAATGCCAGGGCTGCCATGGGCAAAGAATGCTGGGGCAGCATATCTAAAGATATGCGGCAATGGGATGCAGCAATGCCGAACTCCCGTGCAAGGGACAAGTTGGCAGCATGTAAGCTGAGCGTCAGCCCTGCATCAGCTATTAATGCAGCCTCCCTATCTGTCTCCAAAGACCTGCGTCCCTGTAAGCTGGTTATGCCACGCTTCTTCTTCTCAACCAGTCTCCGTGCTTGCAATGCAAGTCCTGGAACATGGGCCATTCTCATCGATTTTTTTTGTTGCAGGAACATATATGAAAACATAGACTAACAATGAAATACAATGAAATTGTATGAAATTGTATGATATCAGCTGATCTTGCGGGTTCTTTGAAAAATCATGCCTACAAAATGGAGAGCTCAAGTTCTAACTCTATAGAAGCATAATCACAAGAACACACAATCAGTCCTTGGACCAGAGGATGCTGATCCAGCTCACCAGCCAATGCCGAGCAGGCAATGCGCATGTTGGCAACATCCTGCTCGGAAGCTTCCGAGCCCGTCAAGATGGACATGTAGCGCCCCATGACCCCTACCATCTGTTCAGGAACTGATGTGGTGCTGATTGAGATAGCAGGCTTCACCACCACGTCAATAAAGCGCTGGAGCTCAGGGGTGGCATTGCCGTCGCAGAGGAAGGATGCTCGCACCCACTGCTGCTGATTTGGCACCCGCTGCTTGAGGATTTCTGTGAACCTCTTGTCACCGCTCTTGTAGATCTCGGTCTGATACACCTGGTTCTTGAGTTCTTCCGCCTCCTTTTCCCCCTGAAAGAGTCTAGCAGAAAGTAGTTGAGCAACATGGTACTTTCTTGCAAACCGCTTCGCATTCCTGGCCACCTCAGGGATGCGTCTGAGAAAATGTTAGCTACTACAAAATGAGGTGCTCAGCCAAACAGCTTACAAAATGATGGGAACAGCATGAACAGCATTTAAGACCCCTATATTAAATTTACATGATTTTACAATAAGCCTATAGAAAGATGTTCCTGACAGATATATCACGATGTCATGTAAAAAATGAAATAGGGAAGGATGGGAAAAGAGAAAAATATGATAAAAGGATCCGAGCAACTCCATGAGATGTTCCAAGCTCAAGGCATTTTGCACAGGTCTGGAAGTCCATGTGGCTCTTCTCAACCGTTCCCAGACAATGATAGGACTTGACAAACCAGGCATCTTTGTTCTTGTCCAGGTGGTACGAATGCTTGGCTGACCCCTCAAAGTTCGAGTGAACCGCCCAGAGCCTGAATTCCTCTCTGAATCGGTAAAGATGGCATGCCCTTTCTTCGTCGTTGACGCAAAGGCCTTGGCAATCGACATGTTCCACCTGGATATGGCCAGCCTGCAGCTTCGCCAAAGCCCTTTGGTGCTTCATACTGTCACAATGCTGAGCCACAAAGTGCCTTGCACAGTCAACCGTCCACCTGCTCAATTCCAAGACTTGCCCCGTTGGCCACGTCGGAGAAGTGCACACCAGGCACTGCAAAGGACACTTTCTGCCAAACGAGCCAGCTGGAAGCGGCTTGAAAGTTCCTTCCAGTTGCTGCAAGTATGTCATGCACACAGTCCTGGCATCAATAAGTTCGTCCTCGCTGTCACCTTGGCATTCACATTTCTCCGCCTTCGCATCATTCACCGCGGCTTCTGGTTGCACATCAGCTCCCTTCTTTGGAGGAGGCACGAGTTTGCTGGAATGACCGGCCCATGTCCCTTGAAGCCATTCAGTGATGACCCTGTCCATCTGAACCTCGTCAAACTTGCAGGCTTCGAGCATCTGAGCGCAAATCGTGCACTCCAGCTTTGCCTCTGGATCAAGGAGTTTCACCTTCAAGCTCCTGAAGCCACCATTCTTGCAGTTGGTGATCTTCTTCATTGGTGCATGCCTGAAAAGGTCAATGTTGCAAAAGCAGAGAGGTGTGACTACAAACAAAAGGTCGCAGGGGCAGCCTCTACAAAAAGTCATTGAGAATCTCTCCATGCTAGTTTCCTCTTTTATTTTGGATTTTACATTTCAGTCCAGACCATAAGTACTTGAGGGGATCCTCCTTCAACATCCCCAGCCTATGATGCTCACGTTGGTAAAGAGGCCAATCCAGTCCAATCGTGGTAAAGTAAGCTCCCACAGCCTGAATCTTCTTCTCACTCACGGATTTGGTCTTGGACTTGCAACTTCTCCTATGACGTGCTCGTCGAAGTCTTCCAGGATTCTCCTGTATGCATCTGCATGCCAGACTGGTTCATGCGACTTCCATTCAAAAAAGCAACTGGGCGACCGGCGACCACTACAAAAAGCAAATAACAGGGCTTCCCTCTACAAACATATGTCCACAAGAGGCTCCAACTGAAAGGAAAAACAACTTTCCAACAATTTTCACTTTCCAACCATTTTCAGGGTATGTATGTCTATATATGCAATAATATGTATCCCTTCTATTTTGGAACAGACCACTTGTCCTTCTCATCATCTGAATCAATCTTGAAGGAATCATCAGGGCCGAGGTCTGCACCAAATGTGAAAGAATCCTCAGGGTCGCGGTCTGCAGCATCAGAGGCTGGGGCATCCTTCCTCTTGGCAGGCAAGAGTGATGTCTCTGTGCTTGGTGGCTTTCCAAAGGATGCCGCTCGAGAAGAAGCCACACGTTTTGGAAGGGTACCTGGCTTCTCGGGGGTCATTTCATCTGTCAGTTCACCTGGTGGCCGCTTATTTGATGCACGTGGCGGTGTTGAGGGACCGGAGGCCGAACCACCAACAAGAGCTTGCAATTGCACTTTGCACGCCTCCAAGATGTTCTTGGGAAGCTCATCCTGCATCCCTAAGGACAAGAACAGCTTCTGGCACAACACCTCATCGGACTTGCGCTCCCATAGTGTGGCCAATGCCTGAGATGGGATAGCATCATGCAATACTTTTCCGTGAGAAAATGTAATGACTCTATAAGTTCAAGGTACCAAATCCGACGTCTACAAGTAGCTGGCCGTAGACGACCTGCTTTATATTTCGAAACAACTCCTCCAATTCAACAACAATGACTCACAGTGAATCTATATAAATTGTCTTCCGATCGCTTTGACACCCACAGGCCTTGCGCATCTGTGCGATCTCCTTCTCACCGGGCCCCTTTTTGAGAGAGCCAGGACCCAATCTGAGGCAAGCCATACTCCACAACAGACAATTTCCATCTCCAGGAACATCAACTGGAAAGTAGCCGTCACTGATCAAAGCCTGGTAGAAGAGATTCTTCTGCTCGAGGAACTCAAGCCGCATCACCATGGACTCATGAAGTGCCTCATCCTCAGAGTCCTCACTCCAGGCCTCAAGCTTCTTCTTGACTTTTGTGAGCTTGCCCTTCATCTTGGTCATGGTCGCTGACGTGACCTTCTCCCACTCATCGCCAATTTGCTCTTTGTGCAATAAAGGCATCGCATGATTCAACGAGAAAAATGACCCCCGAGCAAAGGTGGAACTGGTGAAAGAGACCACCCATGTCTTGGAAGAATGAGATCCATCAACAAACTCAGAAGTGTCACCAGTGACGTTCTGCAGCCTCTGATTCAGCGAAATTGGGCCGGGCTGGCCCCAGGTTTTTTCCACCCAGTGGTGCGTCAGAACAGCCACCTCCTCTTGACGTGCAAAAAGTGCCAAATCCCCAAGGCCCAGGTAGACACCATCTTTGCGAATGTGCTTGGCATACTGGGCAATCATCTGCTTCACCAAGGGGTGTGGCAGTGGCAAATCGGAGAACGATAAAGCAGGTTGCTCAGCGCCAGAAGAACCAGCAGCAGGTGGCGGCATCGGCGGTTTTTCCTGAGTAGGAGGCCGACACATTACCCCACTACAAAGTGCTGGACCCAGGTTGATTCTCTACACAAAAGGTCCATGGGTGCTTTCTTCCAATTTCCAGGGGTAGTAACAGCGGAATAAACATAGCAAAACC
>Ga0126342_10009050_pt1 | contig 17839 bp, 16 predicted proteins | sample Cyp1metagenome_FD_92528 | JGI IMG/M metagenome (GOLD analysis project Ga0126342, IMG submission 92528) | Coral microbial communities from Lord Howe Island, Old Settlement Bay, Australia - Cyphastrea 1 metagenome | ecosystem: Host-associated > Invertebrates > Cnidaria > Coral ... | reverse complement strand
TAGCTTAATGATATAGCTTCATGATGTGGCTTACTGATATAGCTTAATAATAAAGCTTAATGATGTAGCTGTCTGATATAGCCTAATGATATAGCTCAATGATATAGCTTAATGATATAGCTTCATGATATAGCTTAATGATACAGCTTAATGATATAGCTTCATGATATAGCTCAATGATATAGCTTCATGATATAGCTTTCTGATATAGCTCAATGATATAGCTTAAAGATATAGCTTACTGATATAGTTTACTGATATAGTTTAATTATATAGCTTAATGACGTAGCTTTCTGATATAGCTTAATTATATAGCTTTCTGTTTTAGCTTAATGATATAGCTTAATGATGTAGTTTGATGATATAGCTTAATGATATAGCTTAATGATATAGCTTTCTGATATAGGTTTCTGATATAGCTTAATGATATAGCTTTCTGATATAGGTTTCTGATATAGCTTAATGATATCGCTTAATGATATAGGAAAATGGTGGGATATTGGGAAATATCATAGTTTTGCCACTTTGCCCAGGTTCCATTGAAGGATCTGCATAAATTATAGTGACCTCACGTCGCGAATCCCTGGTCGCTTTGAGCGTGGCCTGTTAGTGTCTGGCTCGACTCCTGCGGAAAGCCATGTATCCGAACATGGACGACCCTCAGTCGTCCATGGTTCAGAAATATTGGGATATTGACGGTTATTGATTTGAATAGCTATGGAAAATGGCCCATTTATAGTTGATTTACCGATTTACCTATTAAAGATTGTGATTTTCCAGTTCGCTATGTTCAATTACCAGATGGTATATTTGAATGTAGTCATTTTAGTTGGTCTGGTTGAAGCGATGGCAGCTTTGCAGTGCATTGACCCAAGAAATTTCTGGGTAGATAGCACAAATGACCGAATTCCTAGGGTTTCGAAGTCTGAAATATCAACTCAGACTAATTATGTAGGATTGATTGATTGATTGATTTGATTGATTTGATTTGATTGATTGATCTGATTGATTTGATTTGATTTGATTGATTGATTCATTCATTGATTCATTCATTCATTCATTCATTGATTTAGTTTTGCTAACAATAGATTGGATAGATTGGTATGTATACACGCATCATTACGCATCAATCTAGATATGTCTCCACTTTGTGGTGAAACTCACCCGATCAAAGTGTGACTTTCCGTGCCCGTCTCGCCCGTCTCGCCGCCTGTCGAGGGTGCTGAACTTCTGCGAAAAATTGGGGAGCGATCTACCGGCTCTGACTGAAGTTATGCCAAGATAAAGTTGGCTAAGTTGGCTGGGTTAGCTTGAAAAAACTCATACAGTTCGACTGGATTACTGTAGGTTTTTTTGTGCCCTGCTATTCTCGTTCGTCATTTTTCATTTCAGTTCGATTGGATTTGACAAGAGTTTTGGAATTCATTGGAGCAATGACCAACACATGTTGTTCCCTGGGTCAGATGCACCCACCGGACTTTCCATGTTTCTTTGGGACGTTGAAATCAGCAACCTGATGTTTACCCAAAGCATTGTTGGTTCAAACACAATGATGACAAAACGATGATACTGCAAGTACATGCAAATACTGTAGTATAAATATATATATATATATGTGTATAAATATATATATATAGTGTGTGTGTGTATGTGTATATATATATATATATACATATAAATATACACATGTACATGTTTTACATACGTGTATACATATACATATACACATATCCCCATGATATCCCCTTTCTACCCCCGTTTCACAGATTTGTTTCACTGCTATCAAGGTGTTGGTGCATGCATGCGACCGCCGCCGTCGTGCAAGGAGGAAGGCTCCTCCGGGATTTTGGGGCGCTGTATGGCGCTGGGGAGAATGCTTGGGAAGGGATGCAGAGTTTTTTTTTTGGCCACAAGTGGTGGTGAACATATGTGAATATATGTGAATATTGCGGAAACTCTCAAGAACGGCAATTTCCTCGAATCAGGTGGTGTTTTGATTTACTGGATTCGTTGACAATCCCGAACTCGTCCAAATGTTCACTTGAAACCTTCATAGGCAATCCTGGTTTGATGCTCTCTATTTATGTTGGAATCTTTTGGGATATTGTAGCAGGAAATCCCTGATTCACTGGTCGCCAGTCTGACCCCAAAGACCTGTATTTTGCTGAAGCGACTTGGATGGTTAGCACCTTTAGCACAACTCGCGAAATGCTGTAGAATCTGTGGTTTTGCACCCAAGGGTCCAAGACAAAAGGCAGGTGAGTATGTATATATATATAGAGAGAGAGAGCCCCCAATGAGAGCGGTCCATTCCACGGCAGTTGAACACAAAAGTTATTAGGGGGGTGTGAAACGTGCACAACTTCTGTGAAACGTGCACAACTTCTTGCAAAGGTGGACAACTTCTATGAATTCGATGACAAGTTCTCAAACACTGCAAAGAGCTCTTAATCAGACTATACCCATATATATATATATATATATACTCTATATATATATATACTATATATATACTATATATATATATACACTATATATATACTATATATATACTATATATATACTATATATATACTATATATATACTATATATATATACACTATATATATATACTATATATATACTATATATATACACTATATATATACACTATATATATTTATATACTATATATATATACACACTGTATATACTGATACTGTATATATACCATCAATCGAATATATATATATACACATATATGTTTCAAAATATTCACGACAAAAACACCTTCAGACAGCTTCACACCACAGCCCCATGGCCGGTAGGCCGGTCGACCTTCCTGGGTGTCCAAAGTGTATCTGAGCGTTTTCTGGGACCCTGGAAGTTGCTCCAAGGATAGAAAAAGGTGAGATATAGAGGTTTCCTGAAATGGGGGTACCCCTAGTTATCATCCATTTTAGATTGGGATGTTCCATGAAATAAACCATCCAGCGATAAAGGGGTACCCCGCATTTCAGGAAATCCCCATATAATGGAGATAAGTTATCCAAATAAGGTGTTTTATGGGGATATCACGTGGAAGAATGAATGGAATATACTGGAATAGAATGCAGGTATAACACGCTATAACTGGATTGATGGGATGTACTGGGATATAATTCGATATAGTAAGATATTTGTTCTGGGGGTTGTCAAGGAAAATTAGGGGATGCCTCAAGTTCTGGCAATATGTATGGTAAGAATGATGATGACTTATGGGACGTAACGGCAACCTATTTTGGGACAGACCCAACACTATGTGTCACCAACAAAAAAAGGGGAAGGAATGAGGATAGAAAGGGGACATAATTGGGGTACAATGGGGATATTGAATGGGGATAAAATGATAGACTGGGCATATTGAATGGGGATAGGATGACAGGCTGAGCTGGGATGATCCTGCGGTTTAAATTTGTCAAGAATCAGCAGATCGAAGAGTAAACCATGGTTTTCAAGGGATGAATTATTCAATCTTAGGGAAATGGACTGGTGAAATTGTTCTTTGTAGTATCAGAATGATGTCCCAAATCAGCCATCGTACCATAACCCCCCTAACTGGGATATAATATGTACTATGTACACATGTGTGCGTGTGAATTCAGCATACGGTATTACATACAGTGTATATTTCCTCATATATAAATATATATATATATATAAATATATATATATATATATAAATATATATATATATAAATATATATATGTGCATGTAATATACTGCATATATAATTCAGTATGATGCAATATATATATATATAATTAAGTATGATAATGTACCCCAGCTATAAACCATTCTCAAACTTCAGAAATGATCCCTCAGTCCAAGATACTAAAGTCAAGAATTAACCGTGCCCCTATTTTGTCAAGTAATTCTACTGCCAAACTGCCAAACACCTCGTTTTGCCCGAGTCACTCTCAAGACACTGGAGATTACAGGTCATTCTGGCATTCCTGGAAAGCTCAGGTAGGGGACTTGCGTGTCATTCAAGTCATCCTGAACCCTAAGGTCCTAAGGCCCTGACACCCTAAATCCATCTAAATCCGAACCCCTAAAAACCATTGAAAAAGGCAAAATGTTCCAATCAATGGTTCCTTGAAACAAACTAAGCCTTGATGGAAAAGGCTTTCCTCTTCTGCACCCGAGGTCACGTGGAAGTCAAGAGTCCCCAACGCGGACGGTGGCCGTTTCTGCCACGGAGAAACATGAATATTTCGAGGCGACCCACCACCATGGGGTCATATCGGGTTCCAAAAGTGCGAGAAAGGATGGAACCAATCAATTTGGAACCAAAAAGTCGAGACAAATAGATATCCCTCAAATACAGATATATGTATGTATATGCACATGTATATGTGCTTGAATGGAAATTTACAGAAGTGAAAAGTAGTCTACGTACTATCTCCTTGTTTGAAAATTGAACTCAGACTTGGAAAACGACAATAGACAGAAAACTATAACGTTTTGCAACATTCAAAACCTCTAAAACGATACTGCACTCTCCAGAAAATTAAGGACCTGTCACCACACAATAGATATGGGTCGTCCCCCTATTATCATCAATATTGTTCCAGAGTTGGTTGTTTCTGAAACACCAACCGTTTGGCATCAACCATTTCAAAATCATGATGGGTTAAAAGCTATAGTACCATGCATGATGCTTAAAACCGTATTTGCTGGGGATGAGCATCCATTTACCAGCTATGCTGATGTTCGTTTCCCAGCCATTACCATCCCCCTAACATAGACCCTGCCAAATAGCGGGTTGAAAGACTACTTTCATCTGCCCTCTGGTTATTTAACAGTTTGCTATGGTAAATTGCCTATTTGGTGATTTATGTTAGTTTACCGATCAACAATTGTGATGTTCCATAGCTGCGTTAGTGTTTGGGTGGTAAATGATCTTCACGAGGGTCCCAGATTCAGGTCTTGGGCGTGCCACTGACGCCTGACTTTTCGGCTGTGGGGCTAGCCTACTTCGCACAGGCGAAGGTTTTCTTGTCTCCCAGTAAGCTGGTCCATGGTGAAACCAGAACCACCATGAATAGAAGAAACTAGTAGATGGATGGATGGATGGATCAATAGATAGATAGCTAGGTAGATAGATAGATAGATGATATTAACACATAAATAATTACATAGATGTATATAGATCTGGATGTCGCTATAGGTCAGATGAGAAATATAGACTTGATGCAGTATATATATATATATTATTATTATTATAGGTGTATTAGAAGAAACTAGATAAATTGAGATTTAGGCTGGACTCGATAGGTAAAGCGTGATAAAGATTCTCGGGTACACGGACATTTGCGTGCATATTATGAAGGGCATGCTCGCTCTTCTTTTAGCATCTTTTGGCCAGGTCGCATTATGAAAAGGGGTCGTTCGCTGGCCCAAAGTCCTCTGAAAACTGCAGTCGACAAGAAGCACCACCATCTGAATTTGAATATTTACCCCCTGAAATCCCCCTTAAGCTGGTATGACCATTTGATACCATTTGTATCCATTTGTATCCATTTGTACCTTCCGCAGACTTCACCTCTAGCGCTAGCCCGGCAGGGTGCTTTGGCACTGGCCGCTTTGGCAAAGCCTTTCTATGTGAAGGAGATTCGCGTCAGCAATCACTTGAGGATTTGCTATTTTCCTTGAAATTTCATTACCCTCTGGTTATTTAACATAGCCATGGTATAGATGGCCCATAGAAATAGATGGTTTACCTGGGTTTACCTATTAATAGCATGGTGATTTTCCATGGCTATGTTAAATTACCACGTACATTGGCCAGAAATCCAACAAGAAAATCATGTTCTGCCAATTTCTGGAGTTCCATGGTCGTTTCCCCGGATATCGCCGAAAAAGCAGGACACCCTTGGTCTTTCGCCCGCTGATGCCACCGTTTTTCTGTCCTTGACGTGTGCGTCCAAGGCTACATGGTGTCTGTGATTTTTGTATATCACTAAATTATAAGGTATAGGTATCATGTATACAAATATATATATACACATAATTATATATATACAATTATGTTCCATTTAGATATACAAATATGTATACTCCATTTGGATATGATGGCACGGCTGCAGCTGTAAATTAAGTATGTTCACATCAGCACCCGCATAAGTGTGTCAATGCCCAGGTACTGGCCATGGATCATGAAACCACTCTGGGGCTTCATCGTTTTTTGGCGGAAGGGAAGAGCAGGGTCTGGGAGTCATAGAAGATTTGGTAGCAAGCTTTGGGACGATGGGTAGGATGCACGCTTTTTGAGCACGAGTACATGGTAATGTCGAATATAATATAATATAATATAATATAATGTAATATAATACAATACAATATAATATAATACAATATGATATTTTATAATACAATACAATATAATATAATATAATATAATACAATATGATATAATATAATATAATATACATACATTTGCATATACATATACACATACATACATACATATGTCGTAATTGTATGATTGGGAGAAATCAGCACAAAATGGGCACATGGACGTGTATTCCGTGTGGAGCTAAGGCTCCGATGCAAACAGAGGACGTTGCTTCCGCTGGTTACATAGCCATATCTACATGTATTAGTCGACCTAAACGCAATGGTATTAGTTAAATATGGTAATTATTTTAGCTATAGATAATGTTGTATTGTGGTATACTATGTCAGAGTGTTATTTATATATATATTGTTGTCATGTAATGATATATAATGGTACGTTTCGTTGTTGTTTATTGTTTTATCACTTATCACAAGTGTATATATATATATGTGTGTATACATATATTTACTTATACATGGTTTATGTTCTTTGTAATGTTATATCATGTCATGTATAATGTGTACAATTACATGTATACATATATATATATATATACTGTATATACATATATATATGAGTTTGTATTGCTTCAATTTGAACTACCAATCCGCCTTCGCGGTTCCGAGTCCCGCTACGGGCGGTTTTTTTTTTTTTCGAGGCCGATTCGATTCCAATTTTCGGATCGTCAGAGCCTGAGAAATCTTCACCGGAAACCCATGGGTTTTTGCCAAAAAATTCCAAGGGGCATGCAGATGATGCTGTGTTTGGTATGGCTAGTTCATTTTTTTAATTGTGAAAAAAGTCCGAGGATCAATCCATTGACTCGATTTGAACGACCATCAATTTTACTGGGTTCACAACGGGTTGGATTTTTTTTATAGGAACCATGGAACCATCATGGACCCCAAAAACAATGCTTTGAAAGATGAGTTTACTAGGTCTTATGACGATTTGATGGTATTTTCTTGAGAAATTCCATGTGAAAAAATGTTGGGAAATTGAGCGAAATTCCAAGTTTGATCAGGGTTGGGGACATGCGAAGTCGGGGAGTTGGGTTCATGGCATCAGCATACTGTTTCGTGATCCCAGGACTGTGAATATTGATGCGGGGCCGCCATATTCGGGCATTCCCACACCAGGATGTTGGGAAACTTGTCGAGTCCAGTTTCCAGCCGTGTTCACTTGCCGCTTCTTTTAGCGGCGATCATGAGGCGCAGACAAGCCTACTTGGTGCTTTCTGGCGTTGTCAGCGTCATTGGTTGGCTTGGCCTAGCGGGTTGGTGGCCCGTCCAGGCTACAAAGGAGGCGATGGATGGATGGATGGATGGCTTATTGAGTTGTCGGTCAAACTCGTTGGTTTGGCCAAAATGCAATAGCGTATTGTGAAACTATGTACCCTCTGGTAATTTAACATAGCCATGGAAAATCACCATTTTTAATAGGTAAACCATCTATAAATGGGCCATCTATACCATGGCTATGTTAAATAACCAGAGGGTATATTTCTTATCAATATGCAATATGTACCATCCTATCATGGTTCAGCAAGTTTCATGGTACAAGTTTAGCCCCGGTACTGTATGATCTTGATCAGCAATCTAGGTAACCTTACGGTGACTACAAAGTTTGGGATCTTGACGACCAGATCTGGGGATATCAACAGTGATTTGTTCACCGTTTTCATTGCACGTTTGACCGAAACCTGGGATTATTACGCAGTCAACCCCAAGTTGTTTTGATGTTGACAGTTTTTTGCATTTGCCTTTCAACATCCTTTTGGGATTAAGGATTATGGAGTGGTATGGGGTGCAATCCCTTCCCCTAATATTTGGGGATTTACACATATTTGGGACCAAACAATGGGTGTGTTTAATATGATCAAGGGATGGGGTGTGAACAACACTGTCTCCTACCTAGGAGTGTCAAGGCCCGCGGTGCTTCCTCGACAGTTGGCTCAAGCTGCGGGTCGCTGTGAAGATGCCACCGAACCGGGCCCCAAAGGCAGAGGGTTGGTGGTTGAGGTCAGCGATGGGACCTTCCCAAATGGAGGTTTCCATAGTCATGGGGGTACCCCAAGAGCTGGACGGCTTATAATGGAAAATCCTTATAAAACTGGATGATTTTGAGAAACACCCACATATCGACAGTGCACCCTTTGAACGTTATTAAGTTATGTCAGAATTGTCATACCTGTGCAATCCTGTGCGCATACAAGATCTTCCTTCAAAAGATAACCCCCAAAAAAAAAGAAATGCCATACATAATTTTGCTACAAACGTGTGGTAAGCAATGGGACCTTCCCAAATTTGTTGATGTCCTTTTCATGAACCTTGAGTTTCCAAGATTGCTCACATGGAACCCAAAAATCGTTATTTTCAGCAGGAAAATAATTTTCCAGATATTTCCAGAGCAAAAAGTATTGGGTTCGGTCAAGGTAATGGTGGTCGAAGTACACACACAATCAACATCAATCAACACTCATATTAGCCTATAAAACTGGTTTCTTTTCCATGCCTGAAAAGGGTATTATGGTCCCAAGCGCTATGTTTAAGGTCGGGTGAGACCGCTTAACACTTGAATAGGCATATCAAGCTTTGTCGTTTGAATCCACTGAGAAACTGTTCCGTCTTGATTGATGAAGTCCCCATTTTTTCCCCATTTAAGGATTGATTCATATCGCTATCAGCTGTACCATGGAGCCCCTTGTTACACTAATTGTGAGAGTAGGGAGGTGATAGCCACGGATTGCAGGCCATGGCTCCAAAGAAGAGGTCCCGTCGCGTCGCGTTGTTGGGTTCCAGCCTCCTTGGCTGGTGATTCTTTGGGTGTTTTGGTCGGTTCATAGGTTATGATAACTTACTCTTTTTGGCTTGAAAAAAGGTGGGCAGATTATCTCCTGCAGTTGACTCTATCGTGGGGTACTCGTGTCTAAGACGTTTCGTATGCTTTCAAATTGGGACTATTCCATCTGAACTTCTCGTAGTGTTGTATGTTTGTTGCCTGGTTCCATATGCTCACCCTTGCCACAATTGAGCCCTGGTTGCATGGAAGGGCAACCAGTCTCCAACAAAGATGGTTAGGTTGGCCTTTCCATATGGCTATCAATCTGTCAAAACCACCGAATCCGCTGCTGAACACCAAAGTAGCTGGGATTTATGGATGTTTATCCCACCAACAAGGATAGGTGTGGACGCATCCCCATATCAGCAATTCTGGGACCAGCATGCCACGAATGATTTGATGAGTTTTCTGCACAGGCCAGCTTCACGAACGCCAACAGCAGCAAAGAGAAAAAAGGACCCAGCTCTTTCACAGAAAGGGGATGCGTGGGCTTAAAACGTCCAAACAGGAATATTCTTGAGAATCTCGGCCATTGTAAGTTTGTAATGTGGTTAACTGTGATAAACCCAGCTATAAAATATCCCCAATCTGAGCATAAATGCGTGGTGAAAATATGTGAAAACCATCAAGCCAATCCCAAATGTTGAGAAATTATTATTATTAATGGCTTACAACATTAAGTGGGCAAGCAACTCACTTCGATTGGTTTTGTGCGAATTCAGAAATGCATAGGGAAACTGCTGTCTCACCAACCTTTATCGGAAATCCTCTGAAACCTTGAGATATCGCCAAATCTATGGCAAGGAATTCCCTCAAGCCATAGATTCAAGGTTGAGCCATGTATCGAGATAGGGTACGATGATCCGAACGGATTTTCATGATCTCCCCTTGGCGCAGGATGTGGATCAGGGCGCCAGCGGTTTGGCGTACATGAGCAGCTCCCTGATGCATTTCTTCGGCCAGAACTATTGGCTTGAAAGTGGAGCTTCAAGTGATGTGCAATGATGTCCAATGGGTATGTTCGTCGTCATGAGTTTGACCCTAAAGGCAGTCTTCTTTACCATCGTAGATCTGACTAACGTCATCCAGGAACAAGAGACTTGAGTACGAATTTCCTCTGCAAATGGAGGAGAATCTCCACCAACATCATCATGAGGATCTGCAAATGGTGGTTTCACTTTTGAATACTTTGGGAAGATGATTTTCCCACTGTGACTCCAACCTGTTTCAGCCATCAGCCCGCTCTGGGTGATCTCATGGGATCTCTCTCCAGGCTTTGAGAACGCGGTTCTGGCAGAATACGTTTGGTTGGATGCCAAGCAGGTTCCCAGGTGCGCCAGGGTAGGTTGTTGGTTTGACCGCTGTAAACGGTAACTGTAACTTGCGGGCGGTGAATATGGTGATGATGTGATGGGATACGTAGTCCATTTCAAAAAAAAAGACAGAACGGAAATGCCAAGCTCGTGAGTTTCTGCAAATTCTACACGTTGAAAATCCCCGTGGGTAGATTCTGCCCGGGCGCAACCATTTCAGGATTGCACGTGACATGCCTATGGACATGCTCACACTACATGCAGAGTTGGTCCCCTACTGTTCAATCGAACCATGTTTTTTGGAGGCAATGAACATCCAGCTATCCCAGCTATATTGATGTGAGGGGTCCTAAACTCGGGAACCCCAAAATCCTATGGCTTATCATCATCTGCCCAATGAAAGTTTGGATGTATACCATGATAAACCCATGTATACCACATTTTGTAGGAAACCCGCACGTGAATCACAGTCGCAGCACAGGTCGAAGACCATGACGATGACCACTTTGCCGAAATCTGTGGAAGGCACGACGGAAGGAGATGGAACATGGCGCTTAGTTTGTCAAAAAATGGAGGATTTGGCCCGCAAAATTTGGGGAGATGAGATAAATTAAGATTATATATTACATTACATTACCAAATAATTACTGTTTACCTAACACATACCTTATAAAATCTGCTTTGTACCGAACATATTACGCTTGCATGCCTAAAGACCCATATACCATCATATACCTATATTTACCTCCATATATATAATTATATATATACACATGTATATTATACCTACATTATGTACCTAGATACATACATGATATATGAACATATGAGATACATATATATATATACACACACCTATACTTGATACATGAAATATGATATATGATATATGATATGTGATATATGATATATGATATGAATTGATATGATATGATATATATATATATTATGATATGATATATATATATATATGAAATATATATATATGTGAAATATATATATATACAGTATATATATATATATTAATTTATGTGATATATACATACACCTATAATACTTCTGCTTATAACATATATATGCTCACACCCCTTCCCATGATCTACCCAACACATGCCTCCATTGCAATAAAAAGGAGACCCAAGATACATGTGAGCTTTACCACAAGCCTTAGAGAAACAGGTATATATATATATACATTATATATATAACTATATATACAAATATTTCTTATAATCATATACACAATTATAATGTATATCTATCTATACGCGCCGACCCCGTGGTTTGCCCACGAAAAGAATAGTGTAAAAACCAATGAATTTTCAATGAGCAAACAAAAGAGATGAAATTGCGCTGACGAAGTTGAGCATGGCATGGCGGCTAGCAAGAGAACTGTGCCCCTATTAGGTTTCATTTGGGGCTTGCATAAGACATAAAATCTTCCACCCCCATCGAACTATTGACCACATCGCAATGAGAGTTTCATTCAGGGCTTACAGACAAGATATAAAACCTCCCACCCCCGAACACTGAACCATACCGCAATTGGGGTTTCATTTTGAGGGTTCCAGATTTAAAAACTAAAAGCATCCCCATAGAAGAAGTAACTAAACCGGATTCATCATCCTCATTATGATCAAAGATCAAAGCCATTTCCAGTTCCGAGCAAACCATAGGGTCTTGCCACGCGCACACACACACAATATATATATATGCGTGTGTGTGTGTGTACACATACCTATATATTACTATGTATTCCTATATATACCAATACTATACAGTCCTATATGTAAGTGTATATGATTATATATATATGTGTATATATATATATGTATACCTGTATATACCTAGATACCTAAAGACCTATACACCTACCTATATACTTACCTGTGTATATACATAGGTAATATGTATATTATATATATGTGTGTGTGTGCACCAATCCCTCAAAATCCCCCTCCAACCCCAATGGTCAACCCCCCTCCCCCTGTGGTGCGCCTGTGGTGGGGGGGGCGTGGGGGGGTGTGGGGGGGGCAATAGTTATGTAGAGTGCCGGTCAAAAGATATTAGGTAGAATATAGCATTGTGAGTCATATATAAATTATAAATATATGCGTGTGTGTGTTTACATGTATACAAGTATATACACATAGGTATCTACATATGACATAGGTATATACATGGGTAAATACATAGAATTGGTTTTTGAAAGGTCAAAGGCATTTGGAAGGTTTCACATAAACATGCACAGACATGTACTGCAGGTGCTTGACCATCTGCAGGCTCTTTTGCTCCAAGGAAAAAGCATCCCTGCTTGCTCCGCTTGCAATTAGCATTTGCACACATATTGGAAATCCCAGGAATCTTGGAAGCCTGGCAATGTTCTCGGGGTGTGACTTGCCTCAATTCCACATCTGAAATCGGGCCCCCTTTAGATATGTCCAAACACAGCATGGGACCCTGCTGGCCTGCTGAGAGTTATAGCTCCCATTGCATGATTTTGCAAGGGGAACATATCGGGATAATACAATCATGCGTCCCACGTCCCACGAACACAGGCCTCCGCACTTGGAATTATGATGGCAGTTCTACAGAACAGGCCGATGGTCATAACTCAGTACCTGGCCTCTTGCAGCGATGGGCGGGATGTTGAGCAGCAATTTAAAACGAGGTTGTTGACCTCGTTTGCCAGAAAAAAATGTATTGTGTTCTTTTTGCAGAGACTCACGGTGACTAGGGAAATTGACTAAACAATTGGGAGGCCAAACAATTGGAGATGGTGATCTGGAGAATCCATTCCGACCAAGCAGCTGTCACATGACAGTCAAAATTGGCGAAGAGTTGGGAAGACATCAACGTCCTTGCCGAATACAGTGGGTGCAAAGTTGGGTCCGAAATGGGTCATATTTGTTTGGAACATTGAAAGTATCCAGTAAATCAAATTTGTGGTAGACATAGTTTTCCAAGATCTCCGTATCGAATGTTTTTTTTGCAGCACACCTCCCAAGTTTGGGAGTAGATTATTCAAGTAACCCAAGACCCAAATTATGCAATTATGCGGTTGTTGAGTCAATGCTGACCCAGTCTCTTGTTGTCAACTGGATGTTGCTCGGTCCCCCAATGTTACTTACACATTTTCCAGGTCGGTGTAGGGATCCACATGCCATCATGGCGACGCAAGGAAATTTATTTGTATCCCAAAGCTATCTTCAAGGCGGGGTATGGTCAGCTGTAGATGATCAGAGCCAGCACGTACAGTAAATCGGAATAAATATGGTAAAGGCGGGATGGCATCAATGATCTTTTTTACAGTGCGACTCCACCAAGTGGGCGAAGAGATGGGGGAAGATTGGTATTGCGGATCGGGCCCAGAGTGAAGTTTGGCACGCCGTGTAAAATCTGTAGAAGGTTCAAAATGTTGCGTAGCAGTAGCACATCCCCTGGGTTTCGAGTTACTTTTGTTTTGCAGATGAGGATTTTCTTGATAGTGACTGGATCAACATGGCATAAACATCCCTCACAACATCGATTCCGCTTTTCGGGAATCATTTTGGCACCAGGACACCCACATGTTGTGCTTAGCTGGCCACATCCAGGATCCCTTCCGTGGGAGTCCTCACATTTTGGTTCTGGCTGAAGCCTACAATGCATGGGACGGGCAGCCGGCCACCGGAAATACGCAGCTTGGATTTTGACGCGTATCTCTGGTGGTGAAATGAAGATGGTTTCCCCAGGATTCTCTGATTCTGTATCATTTCATCGCCATTTCCATTGGTCATATTCAAAGTTTGCAGTGGTCCTGTTGATTGATGATCTTTATGGGGCTACAGTATCCAATACAATGGCAATTACCTGCGGTAAAGCAACATGGCTATGGAAAATCACAAATTATAAGAGGAAAATCATCTATATTAGGCTCCATTTTCCAGAGCTATGTGGGATTACCAGAGAGTATCACAATTTATGTTATTGCTTTGGAGAGCGTCCGATGTTTGGAGCAGGAGGCTCTGAAAAATGACCGCTGTCGGCAGGTGAAGCCCCAATTGCCTTGGATTTGCTGCGAATAGTGTCTGTTGATGTCTGTTTTGTACGGCCTCCTGCGTGCAACTCCAAGTTTTATGGCATGACATGGTTTCAGCATGTTTTAGCTGTTGACTTCCAGGGTCATGAAATCATATGATATCTGTCTGATATCCAGATATTTGGTCCAATTGTGGGCACCACCCTCACAAACTTGAAATGCTTGGAGGGGTACGTTTGGCAAGGTCCTCACTTTGGAACGCGCTTTAGCGCATCGCTTTGGAACGCGCCTGATCATCATGATCATCATCACCATCAACAACCACATTTATTTGACATCATCATCATCATCATCATCATCATCACCATCATCATCACCATCACCATCACCATCATCATCATCATCATCATCATGAACTACCAGGAAGCTGGGAGGAGTTCAGGCTTTTGCTGTTCTGCCTCCTTGTGGATTTCTTGGGGTTGGCTTGATTCTCTCCTTTGTCCGTTGTCTTGTCTTGCCGTGCTGCTTGCCCGGGTTTCCTTCCTCGCTCTCCATTGTGCTGGGGCCTCGCGCGCTGTCCTTTTCTGACCGTGACAGTGGAAGTGATGATGTAAGTAGAATGTTCCCCCCCAAATAAACCCTAAATGGCTGGTTGTCAAACCCCCCTCCCGCCCCAAACAAACCTTAAATGGTAAGGTAGTTAAGCATAGTGAATTCCAAGGTCAGAGAGTAGTAAGAGCCATGACAGTGGAAGTGATGATGTAGGGACTAAAGCTCTCATTGGCATCGCTGTTTGGTAGAGGCATCGCTTTGGAAGAAGGTGCGAGCCTTCCAAAGTGCTGCGCCTGTCAGTAAATCTGATGTCTTGTTTGTTGGCTGTGGTCTGAAGTGATGTAGGATTTTGAATGTGTTAAAGCTATCCAAAAATGGCTGTGTTCCAAAGTGATGTTTTTCACTGTGTTTCGATGCGATCCTTTTACCGTACGGGTCATTGAACAGGCGATGATAAATTTGCATAAACCTGGTCTATACAATAAATCTCCCTTGATGATGTTTGGTTTGCTGGGCATCGCCGGGCACCGGCGCAGCTGTGTAGCTGCAGAGTAGCTAATAGCTGTCATAGGGACATTGCTAAAACGAGACTGTCGCAATGGGTTCTGGATGCTGACTTGCCGCGCGAGCAGCTTTTTACATCGTTTTACTACATATTTGCCACTTGGGGTGCAAGATCTGTTTGCAGCCGTCTCACCCCTATGAAGATGTGCAACCTGTGTTTGATGGGCAAAGTCTGCTTCGCCTTGACCATGAGTATAGTCATGTGCAGCAATCGCCATACGCGCGTGTCTGAAAATGAAGTGTATAGATATATATATATATATATACACAGGGTATATCAGTATATTGGTATACCCTTAAGATATCTTAAAATTGCAAGCTTCATTGAAAACATGATTAATAAACAGTGGATTTGGGGGTATTATATTTTCAGACACATCCATATATGGTCTGTTGTTTATTGTATTGGGCTGTTTGTTTCAGCCACTGTTCCATTCATCAACTTGACCAGCTGGTGCTTCTTTTCAGAAGCTTCGCTTCCACTTGTGAAATCATGGTAGAAATCCTGGTGAAATTCTGCTGCTAAAATTTTATCTGGTGAAATCATGGTAGAAATCCTGGTATTGTATGTAGTTCCTGGTGAAATTCTGCTGCTTATTTCACATTGGTTCCCTCATGCCGTTTAAGGCGCGCAGAATGTGCCAAGATCATGGAGAAGTGCGCCATGGTCACCGTGTCACCACCCGAAGTTTCCATTTCAAGCGAAACGGGTACGTCACGTCATAGTAGGACCAGAGGTATATAGAATGGCGATGTCTTTGCAGATATACCCTGAAAAAATATGAAAAAATTATACCAGCACTGGAGTCATAACTGGGAAAGCCCAAATTGTTGGACAGTTCGACGGGGTTTTCAGCACCCTGAATTGGAATAAGGTAACCAACAAAGACAGGGTTTGTTCACCAAGGATGCCTCACATGCCTGCATATCTCCTTTCCAGCCTCATTCCTTTTGGCCACTCAGCGACTGAAACCTTTCTGGAACCAATTTGCTTTGTGGATCTTCATTGGGTACCGGTTGGTGATATGCTGTTTGAGTTGACGTTGTCACATCCCTTGAATGGTTCCAAATATAATGTATGAGATACAGATATTTAGATATAAAGATACATACATACATGCACATATATATATAGAGATAGAGAGAGAGAGACATAGATATATGATAGAATCGGCCCGCACCGAAGGTGCCGAGGCGTGATAGTTTAGGAGCGGAGCCGATCGATTCGAACAATCCTCTGTTCTCTCGTAGAGCTTCAGCTTGGAGGTGGCATTTTCAGGATCGACCCCCCGCCAAAAAGAGGCTCCCCGCTGTGGTAGTTTGCACATTCTACATATCGGCACAACATCGTCCAAATTCACCGTTTCGATCCAACATATCCGCAACATGAGTGCAATTTGGGATCAACTTTGGCTAACAGACCCACTTGGCTCCAATTGGGTCCAATATGCCGCAACTTGGCCCCAAGTTGGAAGCAACTTCGGCCCAAGTTGAGCTCCACACGGGGCCAAATACGAATTGTTAAAACACGCGTTTTCACACGTTTTCTGGGGGCATCGATGATGCTTCGATCCCAGTCTGCTGCCACAAGCCCTCTGTCCTACTCACTGGGCGTGGGCGGCGCTCGCCGCGAAGCGACTCGAATTTCTATACAGAGAAGTATTTAGGTATATTGATATACAGCTATCAATATATCAAGATATCAATATATGAATATCACAATATTTCAATAGATACTTAAGTAAATAGATAGATAGATATAGAGATAGAGCTAGAGATAGAGATAGAGATATAGATTTATTTATTTATTTGTCTATTCATTTATTTCTTGTTTTAATATTTGTATATATGTTTGTACCCGTTACTAAAACATGTTCTCTGGGGGGGTGCATATATAATACAATATATAATATATAATATATTTAAAAAAATAATATATATATATATATTATATATAAAATAATATATATATATATATATTTAATATAATATAATATAATATGATATAATATAATATAATATGATATAACATAATATAATATGATATGATATAATATAATATAATATAATATGATATAATATAATATAATATAATAATATATAATATAATATAATATGATATGATATAATATAATATAATATGATATAACATAATATAATATGATATGATATAATATAATATAAT
>Ga0126342_10009049_pt1 | contig 17840 bp, 17 predicted proteins | sample Cyp1metagenome_FD_92528 | JGI IMG/M metagenome (GOLD analysis project Ga0126342, IMG submission 92528) | Coral microbial communities from Lord Howe Island, Old Settlement Bay, Australia - Cyphastrea 1 metagenome | ecosystem: Host-associated > Invertebrates > Cnidaria > Coral ... | reverse complement strand
CTACCGTTCAGGGCTATAACTTCTGACATAATACGACATCCACAGTCAAATTTAGTCATCTTATTTACTCTTACTATATATAGGTATTTTTTCTTTAAGTATATTTTTTATTGCTGATTATTTTAAAAATCTAATATTATAAAGTGTCCTAGTTCCCCTGTTTTACCATTTTTTTCCCATCCAGCCAAGTCACAGTAGACCTCCTGGTTGCTGACATCCCCAAAGGCCCAATGGCTATCCCGCAGCACCTCTGCGTTGCGCCGGGACCACTTGAGCCCCTCCGCCAGGATGTCCCAGGCTTTCGAGGTCATGTGCCGTGGCGCCACATAGAGTTCCTGCAACTGGAGCCCCATGGCCTCGGAAGGCTCCGGGGACCCCGGGGTCCCCGGGGTCAACCCGGAAACCCGGTCAATGGGACTCAGGGACTCACAGAAATTGCAGGGTGAACTAGTGACGATTTCTGAGATGACCCTCCAAGTGGAGGATCACAAGGGGGGATGAAGTGATTGTGGACCATGAAGAATGGTGAGTTTAATATAGTTTAACATAGTTTAACTATGTAACTTGGAGAGTTCATGGGATATACAACTCAGAATATGAGGGGTCTGTCTGAAAATGGTACAAATTTGAGGTGGAAAATGATGATCAAGCACTAGATGGCTTATGCGGTGCCCATTGATGATGGATTAGGAATCCACCATCAAGAATTGTGATGGTTTACCATCAAGACTTTGCATTTAACTGATTTAACTGTCAACAATTGGGTTTTGAAGGGCGGATCTGAATGGTACTGGGGGGGAGTTGTAGATGATCTAGCATTGTTTGCCAATTTCAGAAAACGTGAAACAAAAGTTCGGGGGAATCTAGATAGTGAAGCGAAGAGAAATGGTGGATCTGACCTGAGCAAATGCCGAAAAACGGGTGCGTTTTCATAGACCGCAAAAAGACACATCAACGCTGTATCTAGGATTGTTTGGGTCTCCCTTTAAGAATGCTAGTTTGTTTTGGCATAAGAGAGCCATCATTTCCGGCCAAGAGACCACGAATGACCACACTTCCTGTGTGAAATCCACCGCATCGAACCTATTCAGGCCCCAATGGAGTGCGTCCCCATGGGATGCCACGATGACACCATGAATCATCAGCTGCGACAGCGGGAAGAAGGTTGATCTTTGGACCACCAAGATGTAGACCACCATACCTTCTGGCCGGGTTATGGCGACTGGGACACCCACATTCCCAATCCGAATCAGGACTTAATGAAAATGACAACCCCAGTACCCAAAAGGAATTGTTTGGCACGAACCCCGCATCCCCGAGACTGGCGCGGCCCCTGTACCCAAACAAAACGGTAAACAACACCAGCCTCTCCACAGCAACTAATGATCAAGACGTATCAAGGAAACTGATCATCGATTCAGAAGTTCAAGCGAAATAATGATGATCAGCACTTAATCAAAGGAAGTTTAGAAGTCAAACTTCCGACAATATGGACAGATGGAAAAGCAGAGGTGGGAAGAGCCAGAGAAGGGAAGAGCAGAAGAGAGAAGATCAGAGAAGAGAAAGAGTCAGAAGAAAGAAGATGCAGGTGCGTGAAAGGGTAGGAAAGTCGCGAAACACTGTGTTTTTCAAATGGTTTGTGGCTCTGGGGGGTCGAAAAGGTAGGCTCGCTAAAGCGGCGGCTGCGGAGCCATCTGGCCAGATGAGAGATGAAAAGTTGCACGCCGTTGTGACGCGCAGCACATTTGGAAATCAAAATGTACAAAGCGCCTCATGTTCAGGCCACTTTTGGAAGTTGAGATGTCGAAAAAGTGAACGCAATTGTGGCGCGAAGCATATTTCGAAGTCAAAGCGTACAAAACGCACCAACGTCGGACCACTTTTGCAGGTTGAGATGTCGAAAAAGTGCACGCAGTTGTGGCGCGAAGCACATTTCCAAGTCAAAATGTACAAAACACGCCATTCTCCGACCACTTTTGGAAGTTGAGATGTCGAAAAAGTGCACGCAGTTGTGGCGCGAAGCACATTTCCAAGTCAAAAGTGCCAAAAACTGAGGGGTTCGGACCACTTTTGAAAGTTCAGATGTGGTTTTGCAAGGGTTTTGTAGCATTTCCAAAAACGATGGCAGGCGTGGGACATTTGCAGAGGATCTGCACAGATGCATGTCGCGTGGCAGGCGCAATACAAGAGATATGTTCATCAGAGATGTTAGGAGGTCAGGGCGCTGATTTCTTGACAGGGGGTGCATTTTGGAGCATCAAACCTTTGCGTGACAGGTGCAGCACTTCGTATGACTTGGCATCACTTTTTCGTGGCAGGCGCAGCACTTTAGACAAATGGGGTGGGACAAAAATATCAAAACGCATTGGTACGAGGCCGTCAGCTCTGCACTCAACTTTCCATTTTTGAAGGAAGGCTCACAGAATTGCTTCGTTTCTGATGTTGTCAACTTCGAAAATTGAGGAAGTCTCGCAGAATAGCTTCGTTTTTGAAGTTGTCAAGTTCGCAAGTTGAGGAAGTCTCGCAGAATTGCTGCGTTTTTGATGTTGTCAAGTTCACAAATTGAGGAAGTCTCGCGGGATAGCTTCGTTTTCAAAATAGATAGATAGATAGATAGATTGATTGATTGATTGATTGATTGATTGAAACCAACAACCGCCCAGGAAGCAAATTGCTAAAGTATATTTTTGGGAGAAACCAAACAACTTCCATCCACACCAAGGATGGGGGGCTGTCCACTCTTTTCAAAAGAAAGTTTTAAAAATTCAACAAGCTTGGGGTTAGGCGTCAATTCCGTGCATGGAGGATGCGCTGGAAAGACAACTAAGGGCACGAGCATTCTGTTTTCATCCACCGATCGGGAAGGCGGCGGCTGAACGCAGGCTTGGCAGGAACATGTCAAATGGGTGCGATCAGGGCAAGGCTCCCCACAATCACATGTTTCCTCAACTTGCTTTCGAGCCAAGACCCGGGCATCCGTGGCAGCAGCCATGGCATTGCGGGTTTTGTACGCAGGACCCCCTTCAAGGACTACGTTGTAAAGGAAACCTAAATAAGGTTCATGATCTTTTTGCAACAGGGTGCTAAATTTCCTGTCTTGGTTATAACAGACTCTCGCCCAGGACAAGCGGGCAAATTTTCTAAAAGTAGAATCAGAAACCCAGCCAGCGCGCAGTTGGCCGCAAGGCGTGACCCACACCCCACTTTCGCTGATTTGCCAATCCAGTTGCTTCAAGATTGCATCAGCATGTCTGCTCGGTCTGTCAGGAACCGGCAAACCAGCATTTCTGGAGCACTGGCGCCGCCACTCCTGCTGCAAAGTTTCCACATCCAGAGCAGCAATAGGGTTGCACGACAGCCGAGCCGCAACAGACCAGAACAAATAAGGCGACCTGCCAGGACAAGGAGGTGAATCTCAAATGGCAGTTTCGATGGCTATACACCAATCATTCAGCATGCACTTGTTATAGCTTTGCCAAGGGCCTGTCCACTTAATCGAGGACAGGACTACCATGTCAACAAGCAACTTACGCATACGCATGGTCTTTGCAGCGATACGGATTTTGCGGCATCTTTCAACAATCTTCTTGTGAAGCGAGTCTGCATTAACGCAAGTGGACAGCGACCCAAAAAGATACTGTATTCCGAGCAATTTAAACTCAGTCTTAACAGGTCCTAAGACAACGTGAAATTGAGCCATCTGATCTCGGGCGGATTGACTGGAAGCAAAACACTCCAATTTGTCAGGGTAGTGCTGAAACCCCAAAATGGAGTCAACTGAAGTAGCAGTCTCCATGGCTCGTACAACCTCCTGGCCCCATGGACCACAAAGTTCTGTCATCGAGGAAAAGGGCAAGTTGAATGGCGGGACATTGAATTTTTACAAACTTAGTCCAAACAACCATTAAGGCATTTAGAAAAGCAGGGCTGGCAGGGCATCCCTGAAGCAAAGACATGGAGCAACTAACAGGTTGGGGGGCAAAATGGCCTCTTACAGAAAACCAACGTTGCTGTGAAGAGTAAAACTGCTCCACAACTCGGAGTAAGCCCTCCGGAGCTCCAAATTTTCTCAAACAAGCCATGGCCAGCGCAGGCCTGACAGAGTCAAAACACTTTCTGATGTCAGCCTTTACTCCCGCAACAGTGGGGTCACCATCTTGAGAAATGTCCAAATCATGAAACAAAGCGGCATGAACATTGTGGATGTCCTTGTCTGGTGTGCCCCCACAGAGGTGAGGGAGAGGCCATTGACGGATCCATGGGGTGAAAGCTTTCATTGTAGCAGCCATGCAAATTCTCCAAGCTAAAGCTGCAATGGCCAGAGGGCGTTTACCTCCATCGTCTTTGTTGATGAGCGAAATACGAACTGCTTTCCAAGGTGCTGGCAAGGCCGCCCCATCTAAGCAAGCGTTCCACACCTCAGCCAGAGCATCAAAGAAATGAAGAGGGAGGGGCTTCCACAGCTTCCCCGACCAGCCATCTAAGCCAGCTGATTTTTTCACTGCTTTGTGGCAAATTTCTGCAGCATGTAACCTTGAATGTAAGGAACTTCACATGGAAAGTGCAAATCAGGTAAAGAGCCACACAAGTCGTCAAACGCGTTAACTTGTGGAAGGACAGGTAGATTCCACAACGCTGCCCATTTTTCTGCTGCTTCTTGCGCTTAGAGCTGCGGATGAGGGGAGCTGGCATTAAAAGGGGAGGAGCGGTCTTCACCGCAATCAAGCTTGATCCACTCTGCAAGGCGGTGGAAATCAAATTCAATATCTCGCTTCCATTGGTCAATACGTTTCTCTCGCTGCGTTCGGCAATTTGGGTTGCGAGTTGCAAAACAAAACCGGCCGAGCCGGGAGCGGACCAATCAATCTCAGGAGAGCATTTCGCTTCAAATTGGCGTGGAGCGGTTTGTTGTCAGGTTGAATGCAGAACTGTTCGGCGCGCCTCGCAAGTCTTCGGAGACGCCTTTCAAGCACAGTTTGGTTGATGTTTCAGCCCAGCAGGCTGAGGCACCTTTTGTGGTTCGGTAAGCAAATGTCTGCGGCTATCCGCATTTTCTTTAGCGCCCAAGCACTGTTCCGCGGTGAAGCTCAAAACAGTCCATGCCCCATGGGCGTCTTTGCGTTGAATGCATGTGTCAAAACAATCTTTTGACTGCTCCCCCAAAAATCCCAGCCATCTTAGGCAATAGAGGAAACTTTTAGGCGGAGAAGGGGAGGCCACTTATAACAGTCAACAGGGTTATTTAAAACAACTCTATAGGCAATCAAATCGTGGTCAGCAACACCCCTAAGTTGCGATCTGGTTGCGACAACAAGGTCCTTGGTTGTAAGCATGTAGTCAATGACGTTTCTGGTCAAACTGCCATTGGGACGACGAGTGGTACCAACAACGGCAGAAGGTTCACATACCAAACTGTCAACGTCGCACAAACGGCCTGCGGCAATGGCCAAGGACATTGGCCAGTGAGCTTTAGAAAGGTTAAAGTCACCAGCAATCATCCATTGTTCCCCAGTGCTAGAAGCCCATTCAAAAAGGGCTTCAGCCGTGTGGGAAGCCAGCTCACTGTCACTAGCATGCAAGTAGGAATTAATCAAAATGCACGGTCGAAGGTTTGGCCTGTAGACTTTGACCGCCACAGCTCTTCCGATAAACAAAGGATCCTGGGGCAAATCAACGGTTTCAGTGGGCCAACTACTTAAGATGATAGTGCCGGCGTAGGGGTAAGAAGCCGCATCGACATTTTGGGTACCTATATGCGCACTCCAGCCTTTGTCGGAGGCGAGCTTACGCACAGTTTGGCAATCATCTTTACAGATCCGGGCTTCTTGGAGACAAAGAATGTCAAGGCTATTTTGCGTGGCAAGGCTCAAAACAGAATCGAGCTTTCCTCTCAACGAGCAAACATTGAGCGTGCCGACGCCAATCGTCGACATTGGATTTGGTTCAGTCATTGTTTGCGGGAAGTGGCTCGGCATCTCCAATCAGCAATTTCTGTGTAGCCAGCAATTTGTCTTTGGCAGCCCCACGTGCTTTGGAAATGGCATTGTTTAACAATCTTCTAGGTAAAGCGGACCGGGATCCCTTTTCACAAACAATCTTAGTGCACAACCCGTTAAACCAAAAGCAGCTTCACGGCACAGTTTACAGAAATAAACATACGTATGACCAGGCAAAGGCCAGTCGGCCCATTGGACAATGTGCTTGCGGTTCTGTGTCTTTTTGGCTTCCAAAAGTGGCAAAGCTTTCCTGGCCAGCTCAACGTCTTTCGGCTGAGCTGCCGGATTCTGGCAAAGTTCCTGAAGCCTAGCGACTAATCTGGCCCTGGGCGAGCCACCCCAGAGGCTGACGTCGCATTTGACTTTGGCAATGGCGGGAATGGAAACGGCCATAGCAGTCCATTTTTTGCAGAAAACATGCCTATAAGTGTTACGCTTTTTGGTAGTATTGCCAGTCACAGGCAACTCAAGGATGGTAGGATTGTGGTCCCCATGCTTTTGGCTTTTGACATCGAGCAAACGCCTGGCCACGCCGGCAGCAATCTTTGCCAAAGAGGCCTTCTTGCAATTTTGCCGAAGCATTTCAGGGTCAGCTGCTGCATGAAAAACCTTTTGATCGACCTCTGGGTGCTTGCTTTTGCCATGTCTAATGCGAGCTTCTCTTCTGACTTGGCTGGAAAAGTGGGCAGGAATGCCCAAGTTGCAATGTGGACACTTCCAAACGCAGTCAGGTGTCCATTCCAATAAAACAGCACTGGTGTTTTTTGCGAGAGCAGTCCTCTGATCAGGATGCCACGCCTTGATGTGACTTGATTTTCTTTGCCTCCAATATTCGGAATTCCCTGTAGAGTAGTCACACAGAGGGCATGACCAACTTGTCGCTTTGGGTACGCTTAGCGGATTTGGCACCGCCGTGTTCCTGGCATGTTTCATTTTCAACTGCAGGCACCTCTTGGATCGAGCACCCAGTGGCGTAGGAAAGCACCATGCGGGCCTCTGCCTTACTGACAACGGAACTGGACGCGGGAAACCAAGATCGAAATGATCGCCCGGCTTTGTCACTGCCACGACTTTTCTGCAACCATTGCAACCACTCCAGAAAACACAACTCCAACCACCTGTCGGTCCATCAGCTCTGCCATCCATGCATCACAACAACTCACCTCTCCTATAGTGTCCTATCCTTGAAACTTCCGCCATCGCCTTGTGCGGTACTACTGGTACTCTAAATTCAAGGTCCCAAAATCATATAGGCATGGTCAATTTTGAAGATTGGGTACCTCAATAATGAGATGGTTGATACTAAACGTACGTATACTAAAATCTCTGGTCCCTTCTGGGGCTTCAATTTTGACGCATCCCCATATGGCTATGGGTCAAAATCTACTGTTACCACACTTGGAGGGCATGAACATCCACAAATCCCAGCAGCTAATTTGGTGTGAACAGAAGGGTACTGATCGGAAAAACTGACCCAAACCATATGGGTTTGTCTGAAAATAGGGTACCCCCAAGTCCAATGAATCAATATCATTAATTATCCCGATTATCCCCATTGAAATTGCCAGTTCCAGGGTCCATCTCCCATTTTCAGACACATTCAAATATCAAATTGCTGGTTATATCCCAGAAAAAAATGCCCATAAATCCCATTCAATCCAATGATTTTCCCATGGATTTTCCCAACAAATCATAAGCCCAACAAATCATCTTACTTCACCAATGATCCTCCTGGATTTTCCCAACATCCCACGGGAACGCTCATCCCAGCGTCTGCGCCAGCGAATCCACCGTTGCCGCCCAGTGAGTCCGTCCAGGCCGATTTGATCCAGCGGGGGAGTCTTGAAGCGACCTTCCACAATGGCCTCAAAGGACGCTGCTGCTGAGATAGTGAGAGACCCGGGGGGACCCGGGGAGAGTGGGTATACCATTGAAATGTGGAGAAAAAGCTCAGAGATCCATCGAAAATCATTGAAATCCCATCGCCCTAACATGAAAATAGGGGGGTTCAGCATCCAAAATTGGGTTGATGCATGGTTTAAGCGTCCAGATATGCAGGCATAACAACCCCAAAACCAAAAGTTATTTACCACTATTTTCATAGGAATTACTGTTCTATCTCAATTAGGGTTGCTTTTGGGGCCGAGCATGAAGAGGTCTAATGCTACACCAGGCTCTGTTTGGGTGGTATTTAAGGTGATTGTGGGAAGGGAATAAATCAGATGATCCCGTTGCACCCACTGTGAATTACCTGTCATTGGATTGCTTCCAACGGAACAACTCACAGCAACCCCTGGTGATCATCTGCGTCATCTTGCCTCTAGGAACAAACGTAGCACTTGTCTCTTTGCAAAAAAAAAACGTTCGACCCAAAATCTGGCAACCTGGAGTTTGGGCCAAGCATCCCACCAAGCCCTCGGTTTTTTGTGGTTTTTGTTCCCCCTCCAAATTCCGCCAAAAATTCGCAGCACCTGGAGCCAAGGAACCAGTCTGTCCGCCACCCTCAGCGGTCCAAACCAATCCCTGGGTCTGGTGGCGATGTCGGGTCCCCCGCGCCAGATGGAATCCGCCCACAACCTCGGTTTCTGCCCAGAAATGGATGGAGAAATTGAATCCTGCTATGTACTGATCATATCTGATAATTACTTGGCTATAATTTCATGTCATTTCTATAATTTACTTGGCTCAATTTGATCTCCCAAAGTGATCTTCGGGAAGATAAGGAACATCTGGGGGGTCCAACCAACATGTGGGACCCATAATTATCATCCAGGTCATTGGTGGCCAGCCGAGCAGCAGGAAGAATGGTGAGGGCCAGGTCCCAGTGGTCAGATTGATCCTGAACATTGGATGAATCTGGCCATGTCCCCCAGTGGCCCAGAAATCGCTGGTCTTTATATTTACATCCATCCCAGCCATATCCCTTTGTCACAATTGTCCCAGAAGTGCTGGTTTAAGCAACGCGCAACGCGCAACGCTATAAACATTATAAACTGCATCTGAGACTCCAAACATCCTCCTCCTCACCAGGTTCTTTGGATCCTGTGGATCCTATGGATCCCGTGGATTCCGTGGATCCTTGAGACCTGGAACCCTTGGGGTTGCGCAAAGCTGCAATGGTTCTCAGCATTGCCTCCATCTCCATGGCCAATTCTGTGGGGTTTCCAGCCACCCCGTCGAACTTGAACATGTTCACGCCTGGTGGAGCTAGAATTCATATGAATATAGAAACCCAAAAAAAGATAGAAAGGGTTAAACTCGCCATGATTGTGGTCTGATTTTGGTCCTATCTTTTGGGGCTTGCTATAGATGGGTATGGTTTATGGTGAAAGTGTGGTAAACCCACAAGCATACTAATCATAAACCACATCCCGACTAGCCCGTATTATTTTTTCTTACCACATTAGTCCATGTTCATCATATTGCTTAGTCCCAAGGTGAGGTAACGATGATCAACTTGAAATGCTACTCCTTCGGTCCCAAAAGGCCTTGCTCACGGCGAAAGCGCATGGCGGTGTCATGGAAGGCTTTCTGGTACTTCTTCCCAGCAAGGCTGAAACCTTCGGACTGGATATTTCGGTTGTAGTTGGTCTCGTAACCTGCAGCGCAGGTTATGGATGGAAGGTTTTTCCCCCAAGGCCCATGCGTTAAACTTGTTAAACCTATCCATTGGGTCCACTCCCGAAACACTTGGGGGAACTTTAGGACCAAGGTGTGCTATGAGCCAAGCAACCCTTCTTCTTCCCGAATTTCACCCGTGCCTCCTGTGTGAAGCCATAGCCACCCCAAGGAGACAACCAAACTCCAGTGCCTGCGCCGTAGTCTTTAGCCTTCTTGGACACCTGGCACCGCTCTGCGGCTACAAATTAAATAGGTGTGTCCAAGAATTGTGTAAATACCCCAAATCCAATGGATAAAATTGGATTGTTACCATGTGTCCCATTGAAATGTTCCCCAGTTTCATGTCACACCTTCTGGAACTTGGGGGAGTTTCACATGCTAAGTAACTCTGCGGGGCGCCCCGGGCCTCATCAAATCTGGCTGGAAATCGTTCATGGTCGAACTCCCACAAGCTGTGCGGATCATCCCAACCATCATCCCACAGAAAGGAGTCCTGCAGGTCTGTGTGATTGTGATCTTGTGATCTTCTACCATATTCCAACATCACTTTGGGCTCTATGATCCCAAATATCCCAAATAAAAAAGATGACCATTTTGCAAAATTCCCCAGGAAATTGAAGAAAAGTGACCCCATCCCAATTGCAGAATTTGGTCCAGCTTGGTGTCACGTTTCTTCACCATCTCTTCGCCAAATGCCTGAATCCTCTCAATACATCGGCCTGGCGACGCCAAGTTACTTAGCCACGGTCTAACGAGTTTTTCTGGCCGTCCCCAAGTTTTTGGGAAACCCAAGTGGGATATAGTCTAGTGGGATCACTCTTCTGCAAAACGGGCAACGAAAAAGTTCAACTCATCTCCAAATTTATTCATCAGTTGGGAGTGTAATAATGCGGAAAAAATATGAAGCTTGCACCACCAACGAGCAATGTTGACTTTCGGTGCCGGTTGTGTACGCTTTCTCCGCTTTCTCCTCTTACATCAACAGTTATTAGCATTATTAGCCTCTCAATCACCAGGATGAAGATTACAACCAAAACAAAACCCATCTTTTGCACAGTGCCAACAAATGCTCTCTAATTTCTTTGCGCCAAATTCCTGCAGCAGCAAAACACAGCTGCCTTCACTCATCTTGTCCGGGCGCAGGCTGGAAATCAGTGTCTCATTTGGTCTGGGGTCCTGCAAAAACTGTGTTCTTCTTCATTTCTTGGGATGGGTCAATACCTATGGGACCATCTAAATGCGAACGTAAAAAACAGAGACATCCACCCATGCGGCCCATGCCCATGTCTTGGGAAGAGATTGGGATAGGCAGCTTTCATCCACCGGACAGATCTTTCCAGGTTTGATAGGTCACCCCTTTGAGCGCTCTAAAGTCTGAAGGTCTTTTTCGTTCGAAAAAGGTACAAAATAGATATCTATCAAAAACAATCAACAAAAAATTAGGTTCTCTTTTGACCCCTGACTTCAATCGAAAAGACAATGCAAAAAAATCCTCCCCTCCTTGAAGCCACCGTTGAAACCTTCGTCCTGGCGGTTGGGATTGCGACAAATCCACACTAATTAAGGCAGCTCTTGGCGGTCCTGGTAGCTGTAGAAGTCGTACCAGCTGTTGTAGTGTACCTTCCAAGCCCATCTCTGTGTCACACTGTCTTGGGTCTGTCCAAAAAAAGTTGCAGGACTCCGAAAGTCATACACAAATTCGTCGATGCTTCACTGCAGGAGATTCATATCCCATGAATCTTCTCAGTCCATTGATATTCCATTCGTAACCCACATTAAAAATCCTATCAATACTCCATGAATATTCCATCAAAATCCCATTTAAAAAAAAAAAACATGGATGTGGGTCAAAATGGAAGACCATGAAAATGGGACCACTGATGTGAATGTCTAGTTTAGTATTAACCATCCAATTATTGGGGCACCATGGGACTGCGACGACCCGGACGTTCAGCATGGAGGTAGGCCAGAAAGGCTCTTCGCGCCTAATCCGGAAGCCCCAAGAAAGGCTGGTGTTTGTATATCATATGCGTACATATATATATGTAATATGCGTATGTTTATTTACATATCTATCAATCTAGTTGTGTATCTATTTTATCTATTTATCTATTTATTTATGTCTGTGCGATTGATGGTTTATGGTCTTGTGCTACTGTTGTTGTTTGTTCCAGCGAAATTATTGTCGCTGCTGATATAAATATCATCATGATTGTTTGTATCATTCTCATCATCATTGTTGTGATAGTTGTGATGTATCACTTTCAGAATTTTGTCTAAATGCTATAAGCATCAGCTTTCTTGGGGCCCTGTATACCCAGCTGGAGAAAATAACCAGTTTGGCTCGAGATGGATAGATGCGACCGTCCAACTCTGTTACAGCCACAGGTTCGGGTAGATCCATGCCCTTCTTCCTGCTTCACAGTGAAATGAAAAGAGGCATCATCACCTCACCACCTCACAATATACTACCACATCTCACCTCAAGATTTCAATAACCTACTTAAAGATGAAGTTCCGCGAGAACTTCCATATGGTCATCCAGGTCATCCACCATCCTTCACCGGTCAGCGCCTGAGAGACTTCCTGAAAGGTGCCCATCACGAAGCCATACTCCCAAGGCACCTGGTGGGAGAGGGTGATGGAGATGGCATATTTGTGATTCAAAAATACCTTGATATTTATGAATATAAGTATAGCTGCGGATATATGTATATATCTGAATCCAAAGAATACCTGAATACAAAGATCCAATTTCATATATATATATATATATATGTATAGAATAGTATAGATATGGATATACCGTTGTAGATTTGGACAAGGGTATCTGTACTCATTTGGGTTTGACTGAAAATATCAGATTGCATTAATCCGTTCATATTCCGTTGAATGCCCATTCCCTGGTAAAGTTAAACCCTGATTCATTAGGATTGAAGGAAATCAATCCTCAGATCTATTCCATCATTAATTTTCCATGATTAATTTCAAACCCAATTTATCCCCATTGATATGAGCAATGGTCAATACTCACTATATGGTTGATGGTCATCCCATCCATAATAAGGATCCTTATAATGGTTATTATAAATCCCTATAAGCCACTGGATGACTAGCCCCTAATACTGGTTATTAACCATGAGTATTGACCATAGCTCGTATGTCATTGACATCCCACTAAGTCTGGCCACGGGCCTCCTCTGTGGGTTTCGCCAAAGTCTTGAGATGTTGGATACCACCCCAGGCATCTAACCACCTGGGACTCCAGGGCCCAAAAAAACGCCGGTTTCGTTCATTAGTTACGCAGCCCAAAAAAAAAAGAGCTGGCTGGATGCCCTGCCGAAAAGTTTTTGCTTTGTGTTGAGCTGGTGTTCATTGAAGTATAATGTTCTATCCGCATGAGCAAAAAGTTGAAGTACTAAAAGTAGCCATCTAAGATTCACACGGCAAAGGCTCATGGACCCGTGGACATGTTTTATTCTTGGCGTGCCCTTCGGTAATCAACCATGGCTAGCTGGAAAATGCCCACACTAAATAGAGGCTTATAGTTATATCTGGGAAAATAATCGAACTGCATGGGGGGGGTCAAGCCTTGATTGATTATCGAATGGCAAATCCATTCATCACCATTAATCACCATTGTTAACCATTACTATCCATTAGAATCCATTATTAACCACGATTAACCACTATTGACCACTGTGAACCATTATAGAGACCACTATTAACCAGTCTGAACCACACATAATCATCTATAAATCTATAAATCATGCATAAATATGCATAAATCACCATGTTTTTTTAACCACAAATTCCACCACTTTCTGACCTCATGAATTCGTGGCTTTGTTGGTGCGTGGTTTTTCGCCAAGTCGCTGCGGTCCACTGATCTTCACAGCCTTGGTCACTGCCATGGGATGCTCGACGGCCAGGAAGAAGCCTCACCGGCCCGGCCATGGCATAGTACCCCTGGTGAACCTCAAAATCGCTGGTAGATCAATCTTTCATCCTAAAACTGATAGGATCTGATAGGTTTTGACCCAAAAAAAAAAGTCCTTGGGAAAATAGATGGCTCGGTTTGGAAAAAAAAGCCAAGGTATCACCTATTTCTGAAATGTAAAAAAGACCCTCTATTGATCAACCATGGAGATTTAGTTTGATGCTTTATGAGGATTATTCATGATGATTACTATATATAGATGACGTGATGACGTGTAGATTTATAGCTGGTTATTGATGATGCATGATGGTTATCTAAATGGTTAATGATGGTTAATAATGAGAAATTGTGGTGGTTAATGGAGGAATTATAGATTATTTATAGACATTTCTAGATACTCATGGATAACAGTAGTGATTGATGGTTAATAACGGTCAATAATTGTGATTGATGGCTAATAATGGTCAATAATGGTTGATAATTGTTTATAATGTGTTTAAGAATTGTCAATAATGCTGATTAATGGTGATTAATGGAGATTTACCGTCTGGTTATTTCATGTTATTTCACATAGCAGCATAGCTACGTTAGATTACCGGAGGGTAACTGATTTAACCCATACCAAATCGGCCTGGAGAACTAGTTCAAATTGTCCATCTGGTCCATCTGGGGCTTGAACATCCATTGATTCGACAAACTGTGTATTTTACACCTTCGGAACCAGCTATTTTTCATGTAAAAACGGTAAAAAACCCAGCGAAATCTCGTCTTTTGAGGCACGAAATACGAAACACCGAAACATCGAGCGACGTTTGTTCACCACCACAGGAAGTCCAGCCACATCTTCAATGTCCTCTGACGCTTCAAGGACGGCATAGTCATCCCAGCATGAGTCAGGGGGGATGACACCTCTTGCCCCATCCAACTGTGATGTGTTTTTTTTACCCTCTGGTAAACTGTCCCATAACTATGGAACATCACCATTTTTAATGGATAAATCAACTATAAATGGCCATTTTCAATAGCTATTTGTATGTTTACCAGAGGGTAATTCTGGGAGACCACTGTTATACCGGGAATTCTGCAAGAGGAATTAGTACACTTAGAGCCAGGAAAGATGGTTGATCCATTGAAACATAGTCTCCTGGGATCCACGGGTAATGCAGCTGGTTACCCGCCATGGTCAGAAGCGAGTTATATCGCTCAATACCCGTGAAATTGAATCGCAGGAATCAAAACCTCGAGACACCGGCTCGACTTGAGCATTGGAGTCCAAAGAACACTTGAGCAGTTTCCAAAACCCTTTTTTGTAATTAGAAGTCCTGCTGGTTGGTTTATAGCGATTCCTTGTATTGATTTATCTTTGTGCCTATTGACCTAGATCATCAAACCCAGGTGTGTAGATAACCGCTGCCACTTGGCAACTGCGCACTTCAAGCCCTTTTTCCACAAAACATCGATGTGTCGCCGAGAGAAGCAACTCAGACTTGAGGCTGTCACCACTTGGTCACACTATTCGCAAGTCCCCCATCTAGGCCTGTCCCTGCTACGCTTTACCTTGGCCATTTACCTCTTGCTAAAGGGGCTTGTAATCCTCAACATGATCTTCGGTTCCCATCCCCTCTGCAGTCTGGATATGGATCCTCGAATCCTCGGTTCGGTTGGTTGCGGTTGGTACTGTTCTTCGAGACACCTCAATGTTGTTTCGCTTCCCCACCCGCAACGAGCACCACATGCTATGATGTGTCCCCGTGCAGGGTGGCCACGGCTCAAGTTGGCAGCGTTCTCCAACAGATTCGTGGTCAAAGTCCCCAGATCCATTGGACCACAGCTTGCCAACCAATCGCCCACGTTGATCAGTCTACCCAATCTACCCAACTCAACATGGGTCATGACTGATGTCCCCATTGAACATCACCCAACCAAAATCGGTATATAATCTATAATGGCTACTATAAGGTGATGTCCAATATTCCCAAAATGGGACAGTTACCAACCCCTGCTCAAGAGCGACAGTTCTGGATGATACAAATACCCTGTAGCTATTGACATGATCAACGTCGTCCTCGAGGACTAGGCGGCGACTAAATGGTCACCTTCAAACCGAAAATTTCGTTGGTTGGGCATGCGCCAGAGCAGTGGGCAGTGGGCGATGAGAAACAACCCGTAACTGTACTACTTCAAGTACCATGGACCATGAACCCTGATTTTCCTGCCAGATACTGCCAGCGAAAATGACGAGCCGAATTGAAATGAACGAATCAGAAGCCTACTTCAGCAGCAAACTTTCTGGCTTCGTACGGTCGCCACTGGCGCGGCCATTTACCAAGCCAAAACACTTGAAAAAGCTTGGCAAATTTCAAAATCCAAATTGACTTGTCTCAAAGGACAGTGTGCCCCAATTGACAATTGATTGCCATTTAATACAGAAAATGATTGATGATAAACCACTGGATCGTTTTGGGTATACCCTATTTCTCAGACAAACCCAACTTAAAATTGCATGCAGAATATTGACATGTCGGATCTAGATGAATCTAGATCCAACAGAAACGCGGCCTGATTGGCCCCTATATTCTGTTATACCAAGCCAAAACACTTGAAAAGGCTTGGCAAAATTCAAATCCAAATTGATTTGTCTCAAAGGACAGCGTGCCCCAATTGACAATTGATTGCACATTTAATACAGAAAATGATAGTAAACCACTAAATCTTTGGGTATACCCTATTTTCAGACAAACCCAACTTAAAATTGCGTGCAAGACATTGACCTGTCGGATCTAGATGGATCTAGATCCAACAGAAATGTGGCCTGATTGGCCCCTATATTCTGGACAATAGAAGGCCTTGGCGAGCTAGTGGAAAAGACAGCTGCCAAAGATTCTTGCCCAGCAAGTAAACCTTCGGCCCCCCACGAGTTTCAAGCACACATCCACCCGTCAAAGTTTAAGTAAATAAGCTTCCTCTTTCACCACTGTTGGGGTTCTCCAGTCGGTTTACCCAAATGCCTCCGAGCAATCATCGACTCAATGGACCTAAATTCCTGCAGTCAGGTGATTCAGGCTGCAGCACAAGCGCTTTTTAACGTTCAATCCAAAACATTCAAGATATGGAAAGCATTCAAGTCATATTTGTAGCTTATCAATTCATAGAAGATTTCAGCATCCTGCCCACAAAAAAGTTCCACCAGGCATTCAAAATCTCACAATTTCAACTGGAATGGACACCTCCTCCTTGCCTCCAGATCTCCGGCGACGTCTATTGTTGAGCTCCTCAAGGAGATCAGGATTTTTTCGCCAATCTTTCAATGGGAATTTCAGGAACCGATAAAAATTGGAGGTACCTACCATATATAAGGCCTAGAAAAAAGGGCTATGTAAGGGGATATCCCTCCAAAATATGGCCTTATATCCAGTCTGTATACATTATCGGACCCGATTTTATAAGTAATGAATCCCAACTGAAGCTTGGTGGGATGTGATCACCGCTGATATGTTCATCAGCGTCATCCGTGGAGCGATCACCACTTGATGTCAAATGCAATGACTGCATAGGATAAGACTCCTAAACATTACACCAATTGTGTACGAGTCTGGGAAAAATCGAGCCGTGAATCGGTGCCAGTTTCTTCTAGTCGTTGGAGGGTCAAGTTGAGAAGCACCGGCACCTGGAGAGCTTTGAATCTGAACTCGTCCCAGTCATTGTGGACATACACCTGAAGCCGCTGATGCCCTGGATCCTGGGGGTTCTTTAATGGATCCTAAACTTCGACCCCGAAATCATCCAAGTCATTTGGACCATTGGACCTTTTTAGATTTGTTCAACCCATGGTGACTTGGGGATCCCCCGATTTTAAGAAAGCCCTACGGTTTTGGGAACATCCACCTGCCGGTTTCCCCGCCTCATCCTGAGCTTCTGAGAAGAGTGTCCTGCTGCCGGAGATGGTCAGGGTGCCCTGGAAACAATGGATTCTTGATCTAAAATCTCGAGTCCCATCTATATACATCATATATACTGCTATTATATATCATTATTTATTATTATTATTATTATCTTTATTTTTTTATTATTATTATTACTAATATTATTATTATTAGTATTAATTATATATATATATATATATGTTTTATATATATATATATATGTAGTGTATATATATATGTAGTTATATATATATATATATATGTAGTTATATATATATATATGTAGTTATATATATATGTATTTATATATATATGTATTTATATATATATGTAGTTATATATATATATATATATGTAGTT
>Ga0126342_10009048_pt1 | contig 17842 bp, 19 predicted proteins | sample Cyp1metagenome_FD_92528 | JGI IMG/M metagenome (GOLD analysis project Ga0126342, IMG submission 92528) | Coral microbial communities from Lord Howe Island, Old Settlement Bay, Australia - Cyphastrea 1 metagenome | ecosystem: Host-associated > Invertebrates > Cnidaria > Coral ... | reverse complement strand
TATCTATCATATCTACCATATCTATACATCTATACATATCTATCATATCTACCATATCTATACATCTATACATATCTATCATATCTACCATATCTATACATCTATACATATCTATCATATCTATCATATGTCATTGTTGATGTAGATATGGCGACCCATATGTTTCAAGAGGTGCCGTGAACGGCACGCGCTTCATCGAAGTGTTTCGACATCCCAAGGGCTCCTTTGGGCAGATTTTGGGAGACCTGGCAGACCTGCACCACGGCAGCGTTTCGGAATCGACGAACAGATCAACACAATAGATTTAGCCTCTGGTTATGACTAACATAGCCATGGGAAATGCATGGAAATGACTGATGTATAGATGGTTTACCTATATGTTTACCTATTAATAGCATGGTGATTTTCCATGGCGAACTGGCACAAATAACAAGAGGGTAGATCCAGATGATCCTTCCATTGCTTTCCATTGGCGAAATGTTTGACCAGTTTGATGCCGTGGCCGGTGTTTTCCACGAGATGCCACGAGAGCCGCAGGTTATAAGAAGACCAGTGCGAACCTCCCCGGAGCTGTGCAAATGTCGTTCCGAAGCATTGCACATGGAAACTTCCTCAGCGTCAGTGACACGCAGAAGGCGCCGCTAATGGAAATCCAACAACCACATCAAGGATTATCAAGGATCATCAAGGGTGATGTGGTTGTTGGGCTTCATTTGGTCATGCTACATGATGACATCGGCTTCATTTTTTCCTATGGGTTATAGATATGGTATATGAGTTATGAATGATTGATGAATGATACATAGTGATACATGCTGCAGAAATGCATGCTGCACGGCTGCTGCTGAAAAGAGCAGGTGTCGCTCGCTCCTCACCGACAGGGCTGGGAAACCTTCGAGACGCTAGGCTTTCAGCAAGAGATGGCCGAGTATGAGCCCTGCCAGGCCGCCGTGGTCGCAGAGAGAAATTATAGTATATCATAGTATACTATAGTGGAATAATATATACTATTATAATATCGACTATAGTTGATATGTTATATTATATTATAAATCAACATAGTGGAAACCGTTTTGAAACGTGACTTTCGTTTGACATGCACTCAGATGCCTTCAGGTGCGCAGCTTCCATGAGACCTGGCTAAGTAGCGATGCCGGCGATGCCGGTGCCGTGGCCGTCTCGGCCGTCAACGCGGCCTTTTGGGAAGTGATCCCAAAGGCCGATCCGATGCTCTGATAGCAAACGATCAGTTTTTCAGCTTCGAAAAAGCATTAATCATCATTAATCACTAGTCACATTTAGTCACATCACTAGTCACATTTAGTCACATCACTAGTCACATTTAGTCACTATGTTCTCAAGGACATCTAAATCGTTTCTTTGATTCCTGCTCACAACATTGATAGTTTGCTAAGTTTGCTATAGTGTGGCTTAATGTGCTGCATGTCTTCGTAGTTAGGATCTTATTAATCTTATATTAATCTCTGAAACTGCGCGAGGGCCAAAGAGCTTAGCTGGTTTCAATGAGAGCCCTCCTCAAACTATAGTTTGGCTTACTGTGCTGCATGTCTTCGTAGTTAGGATCTGATTAATCTCTGAAACTAGGCGAGGGCCAAAGAGCTCAGCTGGTTTCAATGAGAGCCTTCAAAACGAGTCGGCAACAGCTGCAAAGATTAGAATCAGCTCGTTTGGCTGCAAACATGATGAAAAGTGCGACCCAGACTCACATTTATGCATGATTTGAAGGTGTCTTTCTTAGTCTTGCCATGTGTTGTGTGGCGTTTTGTCCAAATCTCTCTCCGAGCAAATGTAACATCCAAAGCAGAAGGATTCTGCTCCCCATTCCGATCATTGGGATCTCGTCCCAGGCACTGAGCCCATCACGGTGCGTTTGAATACAGCACCACAGCGGGTACAGCAGATCGAGGCCATGTGGCCATGTGCAGATGGAGTTTCTGAAGATATTTTTGAAGATGTTTGGGACTATAAGATATGTTTTTTAATCATCAATAAGATATATTTTATATATATCATAAGATATGTTTGGAAGATAAAGGGAAGAGATCTCTGACATTTGGTCCAACTGTGACAAGACTCTGCGCACAGGTGTCTGAGCTGCCAATCGGAGAGCCTTCCACAGGTTTCTCACTGTGACTTGGTGCCGAAGTTCAGTGCACGGCAGCGTAGGCATAGTCTGTCTGAGTCTGGCTATCAACACGGAAGCGCGTGCAACACGCGCCTTGCCGAGGGAAGTCTTCGTGGATGTGATTACACCATTTGGTGCCACTACGACCAAGAGTATTCAGGTGAGGAGTGCTGAGTCCTGGATTTCATTGCTGTGAATGCGGGTCGATTTACATGCGAATGAGCAGATTCTTGTGCTATGCTTCTGTCCCAACATACAGTATCATAGATAGGATAGGATAGGATAGGATAGGGTAGGGTAGGGTAGGATAGGATAGATAGATAGATAGATAGATAGGATAGATAGAAAGATTAGATAAGATTAGATTAGATCAGATTAAATTAGATTAGATCAGATTAGATTACATTAGATCGGTAGATTAGATAGATAGATTAGATAGATAGATTAGGTAGATTTGATATATTAGTATATTAGATAGATTAGATAGATTAGATAGATAGATAGATAGATAGATAGATTGATTGATTGATAGATAGATAGATAGATAGATAGATTGGATTTGATTGGATTAGATTACATAAGATAAGATTAGATTAGATAGATCCACGGTCATTTCAACTTGCAACAAGTTCCTTCAAACAAAAGCGGTTCCTTCAAAGTTGGAGCTTTCGCCCAACGTCAACTTTGGTACCCTTATCCGGCCTTATCCCGAGACTCTTGTTGAGTTTTTTTTGAGTTGCCCAGGTGCCGTCGTATGAACACACATATACGTATATATATATATATATATGTAATATAACGTACACTATATGATATGACTTGACATGTGTATATAATTATACATATATATATATATATGTATATGAAAATCATGATCTATGGGATTTTCCTAAGCACAGCCAGGTCTTCAGTCTTCGACCAGAAAATGCAACTGCGATCATCAACGAACGCCTGACTGTGGCCATGGCTCTTTGGGATGACCCGATGACCCGAGACTTCGATTTGACGACGCTCTCGTGATCTTTCATTAGCTGCTACATTATATTTGATGATCTTTGATGATCTTTGATGATCTTTGATGATCTTTGATGATCTTTGATTGCTTTACTTTGTCAGCTACTTCATTTTATTCTTGTCGATACATCTCAAGAAACGTGTTCAAAGTCCAAGATTCAGGGTGCATCTGCGGTCGCCGCCAATGCTCGTTTTTGTGCCAGAGCGCAGTGACTTCCGATCCGGAGACGGCGGTGAACACCTTGATGACTGTCCTGAACATCGCACAGGCGGAGTAGCCACAGGTGGTACATTCAGTAGATGAAAGTTATGAAATGTTATGAACATGTCAGGAATGGTCAGGAACTTTATCCACCAAAATCCCACATCCCAATTAGATTTTTTTCGATGCCACGACCTGGAGTACTGATACTGTGTTAGGGAATCCATTCAGAATCCATCTCACTGCTGTGATTCAGGCGCCCTCTCTACCTCCCGGACAAGAACCGGATCCACAAACTGCACAAGTTATGACACAGGAGACCAGACATATTGAGACTGAGAGATATGAGTCGATATGAGTCGATATGAGTCGATATGAGTCGATATGAGGATGTTTTGTATCTTTCGTTTTCCGCTTTCTGGTAGCACTGAGATCCCTTGGGTGGATCCGAGTCGATCGCAAGTTGTTTTGCAGGTACGTGAGATCATGGTGCAGACCACTGCAGAAGCGCCTGTGACCATGAACACTGCGGTGAATCAGGTGCGAGAGGGGAAATGGGACACCTCGAAATTTCCTGCAACTCATTTACTAATCAATAACTAATAACTTGCTAGAAGTTTCAATTGGCATTCTTAGCCACCCTTTTCCACAGCATTATGTGAAGATATAGTGTGTGCACACTTGTACCCATGACTCTTGTACATATTCTCTCCCCAAAGCATATGTTAGATTTTTCATGATCTGTAGATGTCTCATGTTTTGTCATATGTAAAGATACAAAAATATTATTTGTCCACTTTTGTTCATTAAACACCTTCCTTCATAAAGAGTGACTGCGGTGTCTTGGAGGCCGTGGTCATCAACGGCGTAATTGATGCTGGGTTGAAGGCGCAGAAAGTGGACTCGACCAAAGTGGCAAAGACCTCAAAGACATGGAAAGACATGAAAAGACGTGGGAAGACTGGTGGTAGAAATTGGTAGCTGTTAGGGTGGCTTGGTACAACTTGTAGCAGAGACCGAAAAACCGGGGCGGTTGATGGGTCAGTTGCATCCGCAGGATCAAGCGTCCATGAATGTGCTGGAGGATATGATCCAAAACTACGCCAACGCAGGTCGTTTGCCATGACAAAAATCTGTGTCTGCAATGGCTTTGGTCATCGAACGTTGCCGAACTGGTGGCTTTGGTGCAGCGTGCCTCTGGTTCGCTCCTGGTTTCTGCAGGTCTCTTTGATGTGAGCGACCCGTCCTTGATCTCGGTCACTTGACATTTGGCCGGTTTCCACTGGAAACGACTTGAAGATCACTTGGGATTTGTAACTCTGAAAGCCCAATCATTCCGTCAAGTTGAAGATTGAAGCACTGAGTCAAATGTCAAATGTAATGCTTCAAATTTTGCTTCTGTGTTCACTGTATTCTGTTATTATTCTGCAGCTATTTCGTTTTTCACATCGTTTTTCACGACAACGATGGAAGGCCTCGCTGTATGCCATCGGCAACATCTTACCAGCCAGTGGACCTCCAACAGCAGCTTCTGCGACGGGTCAATCTTTGGGGATGGCCAAGTGCGCCGCAGATTTGAAACATTCAATTATATATATATATTTATATTATATATTAATTTCCATAGTTTTCAAATAGAAACATCATGAAACAATATGAAACATATTTCTGAATAGTCATTCTGAATAGTCACTGAAGATTTGCTTTTGAAACACTTGAGCTCTTTGTGGGTCTTTGTGTTCGCCACGAGGTACCAGTCCTATAGGGGCCGGGGAACTTACGAGTACACCTCCATCGAGCACGAAGACGAGCTGCTGGCGAAGCAAGGGTCTTAGAGATTCTAGGGAAAACTGCGACTGTGGGGGAGACTGGGACAGATGTGAAATAGAAGTAGCAAAGGGACGGAAAGGGACGGAAAGGCGGCTGTTGATATTACGAACTGCATCTCATGCTTAACTTGGGCTAAGTCAAGTGTTGAGCACCTTCTATGGACGGCAACCGCAAAACCATCCACAGCCCTTCAACGGCCGGGAGCACAGTGCTACAGCTGGGCGAATTGTCGGAGTCCACTAGTCAATCAGGAAGCAACCATTCTTGATGTCCCCAGAAGTTTGATGCAAGTTCTGCAAGTTCTTTTGTTTTGAACTTCTTCGGAAGCGAACCTTTTTCTGTTGATTTGCAGTTTTCCAGTTGATCTTCTTGCCTCAACCCTCAGATGAGCGGGTGATCGATAGCTGTGAGAGCGCCTACTGCGACATGATTTGGCTCATGTGTGACTTGGCAAGAGACCATGTGACCACTTTAGAATGGAAATGTTTGCAGCAAGTCTTGGGTTTTTTTGCCATTGCAAGCTGCTAGATATGTTAAAGGAAAAACGCGCTTAAAAACCACAACCCTTTGCCGTACGATGTCGCCCAGGCATCCACCGTCATGGCAAAGATAGCTTGAAATTTATGTGCTGCGACTGGTTGCTCGGCAGCAATGACGAGAGACGGATAGAGACGGATAGAGACGGATAGAGACTGATAGAGACTGCGGCGATTGCGGTGCGGTTTTTGTGTTTCTGTGGCTTGCGTCAAGTTGTGTCAAGTTGTGTCCGTTCACAATGTGAATTGACATCCGGTTGGTTCGCGATCCAGGGTGCCACGGCTCGGTTCACATGTGTTAACATGGTAAGCCTGCAGGCTTTGCGTCGATGATTAAACTGGTTTGTGGTGGATAAATGAATGTGTATGTATATGTATAGAAAACTGTATATATATATAAAAGTAGATTCTTTAATTGTATAATTATATACATATATAATTATTGTACATTATATGTATATAATATCATATGAATATGGGTGTCATTCGCTGTATTAATCATACTTTCATCTCGCCAACAGAAGTTCCCTTCGGCAGATTCTGTGGCGAAGAAATTGATTGGGATTCTGTGGACCCAAGACGCATCCGTGGGGCACCGTGGCAGGCCAAATCCCAAGACGCAGTGTGAAAATCCGCCGTGTTGGTTCCATGGACCCAGGCTGGGGCTTGTAACAGATATCCAGTGTACGGATGTGTACGGTAGTACGATGTACGAAAATCCGAGAAGGGCGGAACATGTCACTTAAAGTGGTGCAACATTTGTAACTATATCTGGTAATATCATTTTTTTTTTTTTAAATAGATAGATAACTATTGTAGATACTGCTATAATCTGGTATCAAATTTTTGATAGTAACCATTATAGATACTGGATGATACTGGTATATAGTAACATATAGTAACCTAGCTACGGCATGGCCTCCACCGGTCTCCACCGTTGCAGGTGCCCAATGGCCAGCACACCTGCCGTAGCCGCTACAGCCACTGACTCCAGTGGATCGGCGCTGTCGGCATCACGGAGGCTGCTACACATCTACCATATAAATATACCATATAGATATACCATATACTGTGTATATATAGATATATAGATATTATCCCAATATACCATATATATATATATGAATATAAGATTATACCTATCAGGTTGGTGACCAGAAAGATGACAATCCAATCGTATATAATATAGAAAGATGATATCATCATTGTGGATATATATGATAATATACATGAAAGATGATGAAAGATGTGTAGAGTTGCTACAGGTTGGTGACCAGAAATTTCCTTCGCTTTCTCTTTGCAACATGTCTTGAGACATCTTGAAACCATGCCTTTGCGTCATGTGGCAAGGCTGTTTGGGGACAATGAGACGCCAAAGCCTTGAAAGCTCCTGATTGCAACTGAAACACATTTGAGTATCTGGCAGATCAAACAGCGAACCAAGAAGTTGCAAACTGTGAAAATGCCTCGGACACATTGTGATGTGCGAAGCATGGGAGTTTGATGCAATGCTGACTGATTTGGGCAAATGGACATCGAAACATGGCCTTCCAAGGTGGCGGAAATTGCAGGTTGGGAGCTTGACCTAGGGGTCAAACGGTCAAACGGTCAAACCATAGGCTGCAAAAGTGTCACGCAGCGTGACGAAGTATTGAGCTTTGCTGCGCTTTGCTTCTAAATTCGAATGAAGCCGCTGCTGTAGCACTTGTGCACCGACATGATTGGTAGAGTTGTAGATATTGTAGTCATTGTAGTCATTGTAGTCAATCAATTGGGCTAGCACTGCTAGCACTCAGAAAGTCGTTGAAGTCGCGCCACGAATCGCTGAATCGATGTCAGGCCACCACTGTAGCGCCACCAGTCGCTCTGTCGGCTCAGAACTCAGACGTCACCAGATCGAGGAAAGCACCCTCTGGTAATTTAACATAGCTATGGAAAATCACCATTTTTAATGGGTAAATCCACTATAAATGGCCATTTTCAATAGCTATGTTAGTTTACCAGAGGGTATCTGTCGTGTCGTTTTATCTCGTGTCGCTCAGGGTGCGGGAGCTTTGGTCTTAAGCTTGGAGGAGGCCCTGTCGAAGAAAGTGCCAAAGTGCAAAAACAAATGTTACCCAACTGTTACCCATGGGGAAACGAATGACCATTATCCAGAATTAGGCACAGCAACATGCAGCAACCTGCAGCATTTCGCCATTCGACAATCGGTTTGCAGTCGGAGTTGCCTTTGCTGGACGGTGTGCGTCGGGCCATCGAGTGCCTTGTCGCGATCCCATCAATTCCCATCAAATCCTTCAAGATTCTCAGATTTCAACCTCCCCTGTGCTTAGCACAGACCCTTCGACAGGGATTTGGTCAGGATTGGAAACTCAGCGCTGCCACTGCCAGACTATGAAAACATATGAAAACTCACTTGTCATTGTGGATTGAATTGTCTTGCAAATCCCAAATGACTTCTCTGATATTCTGATCTTCGCCAAACATCCCAAACATCCCAGACTCTGTTTCTGTCGCCTTGGGCGGAATGTTGGGACATGTTGGGACATGTTGGGACTTGAGGCGACAAAACATTGAAGCAGAAACCAGATTGCGAGCAGCAGCGCAACTCCAGGTGCTACGGCTATGTATCTCCATGTCACCATTGGAAGCAACGACTTGATGTTACCAATCCTAGCATGGTAATCATTGGAATGTCATGGTAATGATGGTGGCTACCGTGTGGCTACCGTGTGGGCACGATGCCTGTGGTCACTGGAAGCTTTTGCTCAGCTCTGTGATTTTTTCCGACGCCAAGCCCAAAACAGCCCAAGACAGCGACGTCACAAATTCCGCATGTAAACTGGCGTAACGACACCACATATGACAAGTATGACAAGTATGACAAGTATGACAAGTATGACAAGTATGACAAGTTTGACAAGTATGACAAGTATGACAAGTACGAGATGTATGAGATGTATGAGATGTATGAGGCGAGACATTCCTTTACAAAGGACCAACACCAATGAATCCGAAAGAAGGTTTTGCCACGAATGATATCAGATGATATCAGATGATATCAGTGCAGCCATTGGATTTCCATCATTTCCGTCATTTCCATCCTCAAAACCTGGACCACCAAGCTTCGTGGCTTCGTGGCATCGTGGCATCGCATCGCATCGCCATGACGGACGAGGTGGCTGTAGGCGATGCAGTGGAGGCGCACAGGGAACTCCGAACTCCATGCCATGATGCCATGATGCCATGATGCCATGATGCCATGCCCGTTGGAGGCTTCCTCTCCGTTCTCAAAGAAAGCACGATTCAATGCTTTTTCTACATGTCGAACATGAAGATGATTTATGTCCATGTGTTTGATATCTCTTGAGATCTTTTGATGGCTTTCAAGCAGCATTTTGCCAGATGTCCTGATTTTCATGCCGCGAAAACATCGTGTCTTGATGTCAGTTTTCATGATGTTCGGGTCTTTGATGTGATTTCTCTTGTCTTATGATTTTTCCTCAGTTTTCTGTGGTTGTGACGTGTGAAAGGCCTATTGGCCCGACGACGATCAATGGCTTCCGGCAGAGATCCAGGCGCCAGTGAACGTCGATGAATGGTACAGAAATGGAAATGGTAAAATATGGGAAATGTGCATGGCAAGAAGTCTCAGACTGTCTCAGACGGTCTCAGACTGTCTCAGATCAGAGTGTTCCGAACATATTTCAGGTAGGTCATATGAGTCATATGAATTTCATATGAGTCATAGGTCGCAGTGATGGAATCACAATTGCCATCAGGCGATTCACCCGGATGGTCAGCTTTCCATCACTTGGGAAGACGGAAGTCAGTCCGATGTCCCTGCGGACTACGTGAGAACGCTGCACTTCGAGGACTGTCACACGCTTTGTGCCAACTAAGACTACTGTAATACTTATTAAAATCTTATTGATTTAATACTTATTTATACATTAGAAACAATTACATATGAATTTGGTATTGAAGCATGTCGTTTACATCGTATCAGAATCACGATGTAAGACGTGGTAAGATGTGGTACCACTTTTCAGGAACAATCTCCTGGCAGGAAGTCCAGGAGGACGTCCAAGAGCCAGAAGATGTTTAGAACTCAGACAACGGTTCTTACTTTGTTGACATCAACTGCCGCTTCAACTTTCGAAACCAAGCATTTTCTATCATTTTCTCATGTTTTTCCATCACTTTTTCATCTAATTTCCATGAAATCTGCATCAAACGTTTGGTACGACAGGTCCAAAAGGTCCCAGCTGATGACATGGATGCGCTTTTGGCAGTTGCAGAAGCTGCGGGCGCCACAGCCATGGCAGAGGTGGCAACTTTTTTTTTTCGTTTTTTTTTTGGATGTTACCCTCTGGTGAACTAACATAGCAATGGAAAGATCCACCATTTTTAATGGGAAAATCCACTATTTCGATGGCCATTTTCAATTGCTATGTTAGTTCACCAGAGGGTAACCTTAAAAGTTGCTCTTAGAAGATTTAGAAGTGGCATGAAACATCATGAAACCATGGTAAACCATGGTAAACCATGATCCATGATCTACATGCCACAGACCGACAAAGGACCACTGGACCAAAATCCGACAAAAAACATCCGACAACATCCGACCATCACAGTATCATCATGTATCATCATGTATCATCAACATTGACCATAATATCCATAATCCACTAAAAAACACCATTGATTGTTGACAATCCACTTATCCATCAGTTATCCCATGAAAAAATCATCAGCATCATCAGCATCACTGGGGTGGTGAGTTCACCTTCAAAAAAAGGACTGGACCAGGACCTCCACGTCACGTCACGTCACGTCACGTTGCGCCGCAACGCGACGCAGGACTTTGTCGGCGACTCCCGGCCGCCCAGCGCTTTGTTTTGGTCCGACGTGCTGGACACGGCCAAGGGCCGGGCCAAGAGGGCAACAGAGACGTCGCTGGAGGCGGAGAGGAAGCGTTTCAGGCGGAAACACGAAATCATGGCTTTTTTTCATGGTAAAATGGGTGGATTTATGAATGAATTATGTGGATTTATAATATGATTTTATATGATTTAATACACTTTATGGATATTTTTTAATGTGATTTTGATGTGATTTCATGTTGTCAGTCAGAATGTGCACAGAATGTGTTTCGCTTCGTGACCACGAAAGGTAGCATCAGCTGAGTTGTTGTCCAGTAAACCTCAAATAAATTCAAATAATCAAAGTATAAATCATTATAAATCACTAGACCTCAGCATTCTTCAATTCTTTTGACGCTTCTGTTGTGATGTTTCAACATGTTGAAAAACCTTGTCGAACAGTCGAAACAGGGCCCTTTTGAGGAACTCTCCGAGGCTTCAAGGTGCTAAAGGCGGCCAAATCTTGGTCATCAGAACGGCTCCGTTTAAGTGTGGAAATATCACTATCAGACTACTGTCAGATCCATAAAGAATATCATCCAAATGGATATCAAAGATCTTGGATATATGATAATCGCAGACTACTATCAGACTACTATGAATCAAAGATCATCCAACTGTTTTTTCGACAAAATGTCTGCGACACAGCCGCCATCAAGACATCAAGACACCGCAAAACTCGTGTCGCAGGCCAACTGGCCTGATGAGTTCTGAGGAGGCACGGCGCCTTGCTGCGAAGAAAGCTGAGGTGCCAACCAGGTGCCAACTTTGAATATGAAAAATGCGGAAAACACCTGATATATATTCTGTATATATATATACACTATATTATATGTGAACATGGAGCTCTCATAGAATCCTGTGGTGTGGATTCGATTCTGTGATTCGCAGAAGTTGGAGCCAATGGAGCTCCGAGAAAAAGTTGCGCGGCAGTTTCGACGCGGCAGCCCCTTTTCTCACCGAGGACGAGAGACTCATCGAGATACTCTGTGGATTTGGGTGATTTTTTTTCTCGGCAAAATATCGATGAGAAAATGATGAGAAATGATGAGAACATGATGAGACATGATGAGAAATGATGAGAAATGATGAGAAATGATACTGATCGAATCTGATCGAGAAGTGCCGAGTCGCCGAGTAGCGAGTCATGGCAGGCCTCATATGCCATGATGGCGCCCTTCGAGCGCGCCGTCAAACAAGCTGAAGCGATACAAGCGGAGGCGAGAAAGTCACAGCAGTGACACGTCAACAATGTCCCATGACTGCCATCTCTGCATAATACTCCATATATCATCATACATCATCATATATCATCATATATCATCACATATCATCACATATCTCGATATTTTGATCACTTGATAGATATGGAGTAGATATGGATAGCATGAGATTTTCGCCAAAACATGGGCGAATGGTGGCGATTGAGATGTGGATTTTGACGCTTTCGAGTCCAGGAAGATGCAGCCCGTACCAAAAAAGAAGCAGAACGGTTCCTGAGCCCAGAATGCCCAGGGAATGCCACAGCTGCACCCAATGGAGACGGCTGTCTTTTTGTTGTTCACATTTAAGGTTGCATGAAATATATGACATGTTAATTTATGTTACATATGTCAATCATTATCTTATAGACTTATTGTATCTTATTGTTTCTTATTGTCCATCCACACTCCACGGATCCATTTTGGATTGTTTCCTTGGTGCTGCTGTCAGTTCCTGCTGTCAGGTTTTTCGGAATCGTGGGTCCTCCGTTTTCGTTTCAGAACATCCTTTGCAATTCTTTGTCGTTTTGTGGTTGTCTTGGCTCTTCCTTGAAAAGTTGGGCAGGGACCACGGCGGTTTTTAGAGGTCATCGGGTCAAGTTTTCAACTGCAACACGCGATGAGCCAAGGGAAACATCGCAGCTCATCACTCGAGCAGCAGTGCTGTGGGGAAGCCCTTAAACTTTTCATCTGACGTTTGATGATGTTTGATGATGGTTAATGGATGATTAATGGGATGATTAATGGATGATTACTAGGTCAATCAACTGATGTTCACCGTCCTACGCAGCGATGCTTCGAGACTGCTGGGACTGTGAGGCGTGACACAATCTGCAAGCAGGTGATCGTTCAGCTCACCACTGGAGTCGCCCCGGCTGCCATGGGACCATGGGATGGAGAGAAATGAGCAGATTACGAGCAGATTGACGGACTGGCAGATGAGCCTGGCAGATGTGCCGAGGACGCGTCTATAACATCTATAACACTAGCCGAAAAACAATCAAAAAGACATAAAAAGACCTCCCTGATCTGTTTCTGCGATTCGTTGTGTCTCTGTGATGTGGAAAAACCACTGGTGTCTTTTTTTTCGCTGATGACGACATTTTGCCAGGCACCTCCCATGCGCTTCGTCACACCTGGCTTCGTCCTCTACATCGGTCGCACGCGGAACATGAGCCAGGCTGGAATCAACTGGAATGCCCTTTCCAACTTGTAAAGAAAAAAAAGGAAAACATATCTGACGTGATCGTACTACGCACATTCTTCCGTTTCGAACATATTCATCATATTCACTTCATATATTTCATATTCTGATGTTTCAGATGTGTCTAGGTTGGTGACTCCGTAGGTCCCTTATGCAAGCTGCAAGTGCTGCAAGTGCTGCAAACCATGTGAGGTAAGCAGCGTCTTCATTTTCCCACCCAAGTTCGCTGTGTTGCTTGGCGAGAGATCGAGAGATCGTCGCGGGGGAAATCATGGGAAATCGCTTAAGATTCTCTGAGGCCGGCAACAGCAGGGAATACACCTTCGCCAGGCTTCGAATCGCCTGTTGGATCTGTGGGAGGACGCCATGGCAGCCATGGCAACAAGTTTTGAGTTTGGAGAAACCGTTTGGCGCCAATCAAGTGCTCAAGTGCCAATCAAGTGCTCAAGTGCCCTTTGGTATCGGAACTTCCCGGGTCGAAATTTGTGTCGTTTCTCATATTTCTCCGTGATTTCTGAAGGTAGCAATGTGACGGCCTTTTCCTTCATCTTCGTGGAGTACACGAAGAACATCTACGGCTGGTCCGACTCGGCTCCACCAGGCGCACGGATCCACCTGGGACGCTGGGACATGCTGGGAGGATGTGGATTGCCATTGTGGTTGCCTGTGAGGCAATCAGACGCGCATCATCACTTTGATTGTGACTGCCGGCCTGTTTGAAGATTTGAGGAAATCTGGGAGATGTTTGATGAGTTTGATATAGTTTGATGCCCAATTTTGGAGATTTTTCCTGTGATTTGTGTGGGTCAAGAACTCTTCATTTGAGTATCCGGGACGGGGTCGCCACGGAGGTGCTGAGGTGGTTACCATCGCCGATGGTGAAGTCTAGGGCGGTAATGCTGGAGTGAATGGTGCACAAGATCTGAGATATCTATAGATATCTATAGATATGGGGATGGGTCAAAACCCTGGTACCTAGTGAACCCATGTGAACCCCAAAATAGCTGGTAAATGGATGTTCATCCCACTAAAAATGGTATTAATAGGTATTGACCCATAGCCATATCTGAGATATCGAAACAAAATTGACACTGCAACTGAATGTCACTGACAAGTAACTGACAAATCTGAATGATGACAATGTCACCATTTCTCTTGTTGCTCCATGTTGCTCCCTGGACTCAGCTGAACTCAGCTGGATGAAAATGGAGCATTGTGGCAGGTTATGAAAGCGAGCACCATTGAGATCGAGGCTCCAACTGAATTTCATGTTAAGTTCTCCAAGAATGTCCATTCCAATTCTATTCGGCCCACGACTCAATCATCAGTATTTGTAAGTCAGAATTATGTGACATAATCAGGTCATATTTCATTTTTTTTTTAAAGCTGTTTGTTTCTTTCTGTTTCTTTGCGTCTCGGGATGTTTTTTGGCGTTGCAGGTGAGCCGTGAGGAGTTCCCCATCAAAGTCTTTGCCGATCAGCCAGGACCTGAGGCACAGCACACGGCACGGCACGGCACGGCACAGTGCACACGTGGAATGGCCAGGGCCGAATGGGCCGAATGTCACTGCAAGGATTGAAGCAGATCGAAGCGACACATGTGATATTTCATGCTGTTTGAATTCTTTTTCGATGTTTCAGGTTTCGGATGCAATTCCTTTTCATTTCTATTTTCATTTGTATATCTTGATATATCTTGATATATCTTGATATATCTTGATATATTGATATATCTTGATATATCTTAAACTTGCTGTGCTCTGTTGGATCACTTTTTTGACGTCGGACGGTGGGTTGCTAAGGACGCTCTACTCCACGCATCTTTGCATGTACTGGGATCGCTTCGCCCCTGACACTGCGGGAGGTGCTTGGTCTCCCCAGGTGCCGAGTGGTGCCGAGCCGGGGAGACGCTGGAGCTGGAGAACAGGGAACCCTGCCGTCCCTTTGAAAAAACCCTCACATTCACTTTGGAATATTTTGATATTTTGGAATACTTATACAATCTTATACATTATACGACTTTCATCTACTTTCGTTGTAATTGTTGCAAATTATGCTTGTACCATGATCGTTTTCTTAGGATCTTTATCTACCGAAATCTCCGTGCTAACATGGGAGTCCAGACTGCAGTGCGTTGCTGACAGGGCTTGCTGAACAACGGTGATGGTTGCCTCACCACCCACCTCTCCGACATTGGCCTGTTCATCGATGGACGACCTGTGAATGTGCTCGAGGTGCGAGCGACAAGGGAGTCTCAAGGGAGTCTCCATCTGCACTGATATTCACTGAAGAAACATCAGACCGGGAAGTAAAACAGCTTCCGAATCCATCCCAATCCATCCCAATCCTAATGTCTCGGCACAGTGCCCTTCTGTTTCAACTCGGCACTTTGAAACGCTCCGGGTGACACGGCATCCAGTCATCCAGGTGGATAGAGCCGTGAGCTACTACATTGATGAGGCCGAGAGTTTTCGAACAAGACAAGGAATTTTTGGGGAGAGCTGACGTGAGAGGTAGAAATTTGTGCTGATGCCTCGATGTAATTGTGGCCCAGGTGATAGATGTGGGAACGAACTATTCCCAAATGGCGATTCTTGGTTTCGTTCTGATTCTGGGGACGTTCTGTGCATTGCCTGATACTTAGCACGACTTGGCACAGGGCGCAGATCTTTGTTGGGGATGAAGATATGGTGTGTGAGAATAGGGCATAGCTCCCAGCGATTTTAATGGGATGATGGAACTTATGATGGAACATGATGATTTTCAGATTTTCAGAGCCCATTTATTCAGTCTGTCTTCACTTTTCGTCGTTGTTTCACCAAACGACTTGTCCCTGCCCAGGTGGGGATACATCCAAGACGAGCTCATGCGAGAACAGCTGAAATCGGGAAAGGACCAACCCGACGTACCCGACGTCCCGAGGTGATCATCAAAAGTTGAACCAAAAAGTGACATGATTTTTTTGACAAAAAATCCAAGACTAAACAGTGACTAAACAGTGACTAAACAGAATTTATGGCTTATTCATACTTCACCTGGCTTCGCATTAGTAGAAAATGAGTGCTTTGTGATGCTTTGTGCATGTCCAGTTGAGAGTCCAAAAAATCATCGCTCAGGACAAAGCAGCGCCATACCACCTGGCAGGGGATGGCATCAACACTCCTTTGACCGTCCTGGAGACTCGGAGAAATTTCTGGATTTTTCTGTCATATTATGATATTTCCATGGAAAATGGTCCATTTATAGATGGTTTACCTATTAAAAATGGTGGATTTTTCATGATTTAAAAATGGTGGCTTTTTCCATGGCTATGTTAAATAACCAGATGGTAAACCATTTGAGTCAGACATGTCCTGCCACAAGATGTGCTTTAAAAAAATTCAGATCGAATCCACACTGTTCTCACTGCTCAAAAGCACATTTTGCATGTGAGGATCCCATTGCATACAACTACTCGGACCACAAGAATCTCTTCTTGGTGCGTGGCTCAAAAATGCAGTGGTTCAACGATGTTCGTGCTGTTTTCATTCCAGTTTTCGCAGCTTTCACGATTGGGCAGCTGCCCAGAGAGTGATGCAACATGCAACGTGCCATGTGTCATGCTACCCTCTGGTAAACTAACATAACTATGGAAAATCCCCATTTTTAATGGGTAAATCCACTATAAATGGCCATTTTCAATAGCTATGTAACAAATTACCAGAGGGCATCGTTTGTTGCCATAGTCATGGTGTCTGTGAACAACGTGCCATCTGATCTTGTGAGGCAGTGACCTTTTGGAGGGTCTTGAGACGCGATCACGCGCTGCTTTCTCCAATCTTTTATCACGAGGCGGCAACTTTCACCATGTGGAACCCGACAAAAAAAAACATGGCATTCACTTGACGAATTAACTTGGACTGTGCATGGCATGTCATGGCATCACTCCAGTCCTTGTCAAGTTGTAGGATTTGCAGGTGATAGTGCTATTGGACTATAATATATAGTATATTATATAATATATATATATATTATGTATGATATATATTATATATATATGATATATATTATATATATATGATATATATATATATATATATTATATGATATATGAGTGAATCATCAGTGATCTTCAAGTCGCTCCAAAGATTCGGCCTCGCAGGTGTTTACACGACCTCAAAGAATTCTTTGCCTAGGCCTGCGGGGGTCATGTGTGTTTCAATGGTAGGGGGTTCCCTGGGTTCCCTGGGTTCTCTTCTAATAGTCACAATCAATGTTTAAATATGTTTAAATGGTATCCCCCCAATGAAACTGCCGTAAATGTTTTTTTTGATGTTGAAAGTGATCTAATAGTGAAAAAACCCATGGTTTTTATTATTGAAAATCCACAATTAATGTTTTTTAAATGGTATTTTCCCAATGAAACTGCCGAACTGCGGGGTTTATTAATCCAGGGTTGACATCATTTTTGATGTTGAAAATCCATGGTTTGCATAACTATTATATTAATAGAACTATTGAACATCCATGATGATGATGATGATGATGATGATGATGGATGATGATTTATGATGATTTATGATGATTTATGATGATTTATGATGATTTATGATGATTTATGTTTTCACGAAAGCCAGCCGCTAGGCTAGGCGAAGTTCTTTTTGCGAACAAAGTGAGTTAAGGGGGTCTGGGGGCAGAGCGGTCCTAACTGGCCAAAAATCGGGAAAATAGGTGGTAAAAAAGG
>Ga0126342_10009047_pt1:2500-17843 | contig 17843 bp, 19 predicted proteins | sample Cyp1metagenome_FD_92528 | JGI IMG/M metagenome (GOLD analysis project Ga0126342, IMG submission 92528) | Coral microbial communities from Lord Howe Island, Old Settlement Bay, Australia - Cyphastrea 1 metagenome | ecosystem: Host-associated > Invertebrates > Cnidaria > Coral ... | reverse complement strand
TAGTAGTAGTAGTAGTAGTAGTAGTAGTAGTAGTAGTAGTAGTAGTAGTAGTAGTAGTAGTAGTAGTAGTAGTAGTAGTAGTAGTAGTAGTAAGTAGTAGTAGCAGCAGCAGTAGCGGTAGCGGTAGCGGTAGCGGTGGTAGTAGTAGTAGTAGTAGTAGTAGTAGCAGTAGTAGTAGTAGTAGCAGTAGTAGTAGTAGTAGTGGTGGTAGTAGTGGTGGTAGTGGTGGTAGTGGTAGTAGTGGTAGTAGTGGTAGTAGTGGTAGTAGTGGTAGTAGTGGTAGAAGTGGTAGAAGTGGTAGTAGTGGTAATGGTAGTAGTAGTAGTAGTAGCAGTAGTAGCAGTAGTAGCAGTAGTAGCAGTAGTAGCAGTAGCAGCAGTAGCAGTAGCAGCAGCAGCAGCAGGAGGAGGAGTAGTAGTAGTCGTAGTAGTAGTAGTAGTAGTAGTGTAGTAGTGTAGTTGTAGTAGTAGTAGTAGTAGTAGTAGTGGTAGTGGTAGTAGTAGTGGTGGTGGTGGTGGTAGTGGTAGTAGTGGTAGTAGTTGTCGTCGTAGTAGTAGTGGTAGTAGTGGTAGTAGTGGTAGTAGTGGTAGTAGTGGTAGTAGTAGTGGTAGTAGTACTAGTAGTAGTAGCAGCAGTAGTAGTAGTAGCAGTGGTAGTAGTAGTAATAGTAGTAGTAGCAGTAGTAGTAGTAGTAGTAGTAGTAGTATCAGTAGTAGCAGTAGCAGTAGCAGTAGCAGTAGCAGTAGCAGTAGTAGTAGTAGTCGTCGTAGTAGTAGTAGTAGGAGCAGCAGTAGTAGCAGTAGCGGAGTAGTAGTAGTAGTAGTAGTAGTAGTAGTAGTAGTAGTAGTAGTAGTAGTAATAGTAGTAGTAGTAGTAGTAGGAGCAGCAGCAGCAGCAAAGTACTAGTACTAGTACTAGTACTAGTACTAGTAGTACTTGTACTTGGAAGGGGGGAGGGAGGGGGGAGGGGGGGGTGACTTTGATTCAGACGAAACAAAAACGCGCAGCAAGAGAACAAAGGAACAAGTACAAACGAACAACAGAAACAAGAACAACACCTTCCAATCAGACACGCCGGCAGGCCGGCGGATTCATGGTAGATAATCAATAACCTATGTAATAGTATATATTGTACCACAGATATTTGAGCACTCATGACCTGCACAGCTGGCACATGAACGGCAAAGACGTATATAATTCTTTCAATGTTGAATTTTTGCATTCTTTCTGCTTTGTCCAAGTTTGCCAAAGGAATCAGAAAACCTTTTACAGCTTCATGAGCCCTGGCCGTGTCCCAAGAAACCTTTGCTGTATGACAACTGTGGGAGGTCCAGTGTTCATTTTGGTTTAATGGCGCGCGGTGTGGAACAGCTTCTCGGAGCTAAACTGTCGATGAGGCCAACTCCAACAGCTTCACACTGCTCTGAAGCGCTGCTTTGGCTCCACCGCCTGGAAACTCAGAGCCATGACTTGCCATGACTGGCGAAGTTGTGTTGGCGACAGCCCGGAGATCTCATGAAGAAAACAAATTGCTTTGCCAGTCAATGGGTGTGACCAATTGTTTTCAATAAACATTTACATAACTTCTCGAAATTGTCATTGGTTCCTCATTGAAATTGAGAAGGTGGACAAAGTCTCCAAAATATTATGCATCAATGCCACTTCAAACTTAAGGGTTCCATGATTGGGAACGTGGCCATCCCGAACCTCTGCACCATTTTGCACCATAGCTAGCCCCAAACTGCTGCCTCAAATTCAAAGGCTGATTGCTTTAGCGGCTCTAGAAATGTCAAACTGTCACAAGCGTGAAACCCCCGGCCTTCCAACCAAACTTCAAACGTCAGGGATCAAAGGATCACATCGACTGCGGAGGCTGTGGAGAATTGCCAAATAGTGAACATCGCAAACTTGCAACCCGCTACCATGGACTGCCATGGACTCCATTTGTTTCTCATGAGTCATGAGCTGTGCGCGCAGGGAGCCGCTTCCGACCCGACATCCTGTTTCGATTTGTGTCCGGCTGCTGAGGTCGTGGCATGGCGTAGTGCCTTCGATCCTCAAAATCATGTCCAGCCTCTCAGATTGGAGACTTACGCAGAATAGCTGTAGCCTTTGCAAGAGACCTTGGCTCCTATTGAAAGAGAATGTGATGGACCTGGTATGACCTGACATGACGTGAGGTTTTTTATCTTAAGTTTTTTTTGTGCCAGGGCACTTGTGGTTTTGGCATATTCATGAAGGCTCTTGAGGAGACCTCCGTCAAGTCGGGCAAGATGCACATGCAGATGCACATGCAGATGCAATCAGATGCATACCCTGTAGCCACTTGTAGCGTGTAGCTTTCAAATCCATTTGTCAACTCAACTCCCGTTGTCACTCCCTTTGTCACACCTTGATTTCTTACTCCCTGAAGGAGTGCGCGTTTAGCGGCAAGGCAAAAAGTCTGTGGGAAGAACTGAGATTGGACCTCAGAGTTGCCTCTGTGCTTCAGTGTTGCAGAATGACAACATGACGACATAACATGTGTGTTTGATTGAGGCGGCCAGCGACACTTCCTGACCTTTCATGACTTGGATTGCCAAGCAGCTAGGTCCCAGGGGCCTCTGGAATGAGTGATCGAGCGAGCGAGTGCTGGGTGTGGGGTTTCCAGGACCTCAGAAGAGGCTTGGCGAAGAGAACTGTCGGACGCTTTGTTGAATACTTTCAGCATCGTCCAACATCTTTTTTGGTCTTATGACCGTGTTTTGTAGGATACGTGAATCGGAATGTACATGGTCTGTCGTTTCGGCACCTTTTGAGGCCTTCTTTGGCCAAAATCTTTGAAAAGGATCCTAAAAAACTATATGCAGTAAAACAACTAGAAACATCCAATATTTTCCGTGACTCGCCCGTCCCTCCGTAATTTTCAACGGAATCCTTAGGTTGGTGAATTGCACAAAAAGGACATCAAATGAAGACATATGAAGACCATACTGACCATCCTATATAAATGATTTCATATATTTCCATATGTTTCCATGATATGAGCTTGTTCATTGATGTTCAAACGTTGGTTTCAAATGATCGAAGGAAACATCTTGAGGCTCCCGGCTGCGGTTCCTGAATTTTCTCCCTGAAGCCTGACGTGCCAGTTTGTTGGACTCCATGAGGGAGCAGTTGGTGGACAAGTTCGGATCGCTCATGGATGTTCGGCGCCAACTCGCAAGTGATACAGAGCGTACAGTGCGTACAGTGCGTGCAGTGCAATGAAAGTTCCAAGAAGTTGTTCAAGACAGAGGACAAAGGTACAGAGGAGCAAGGCTGAAGGAAATTTCTTGGACGCTTTGAAAGTTTGTCGTGACTGGGTTTAAGCTCGCGTTGCTATTGGCGCCATTGGCGTTGAAAGCGAAAAGCATCGTGTCAGATATCTTCTGATGTTTCCATGACATCGCGTCGCCACTCTGAGGCTTGGGATCACTTGGAAGAAGCTGCGTGTGGCTTACTAGACGAGGACAGCTCTATGAAGTGAGAAGATTCAGTTGGACAGCTCCTTGTTGAGTGCTGTGTTTGAGCAGTTGGACTGTTGAGGAGTCTTTTGTCAAGAGCCTCGACTCAGTCGGTGTGATGGCTAAACGCCCAAAGACGCTCTTCAAGGCAAGAGCAGAGCCGTGCCAGATCCATGCAGGGAGGTCAGACTTTTTGGCATTTCATGGCGAGTGTTGAAAGCTTACGATGTCCGGGCTAGACTCTGCACATTCGCTGGCCTTTGTTCCAGCTCTTAAATATAGACTTGACTAAGCCTCCCATATTATTCGCTCGGCAGGGCCTTGGGTGGCTTTCTACACAAAGTGCTTTTTTGTTTTTGCGGATCTAAACAGACTACTTTGATCAACTTTGTCAAAGGCACACTGCCGAACATTGCTCTGGCACGTGTTGTATGGTGTTTGCGCCATGTGCTCATTAAGTCTAGTAGAAGACGCAAGCTGCAACCATTCTACTGTACCTGTCTCGTACTTTCCAGGATTTGAATCTCATTCTCGCAGACAGACACAAACACAGACACAGACACAGACACAGACACACATACGCACACGTCCTGTGGGGTTGTATAGTGTTATTCGATGTACAAATCTATATTATACATGCTGCATACTGCATATACCTAAATCATCCTAAATCTACACACTGGTGACACAAAACGCCAGCAAACACCAACACACGCAATACTCATCAATACACACACACAGAAGAAAACAGATCATGCCACCGCTGTCGCCCAATAAAACCAATTTTTGGTCCCCCACGTGCTGTGCACCAGTTACTGCTATCTTGGCCGCCTGCACAAAGAAGCCTGGTCATGGAGGTGGGCGAGTTTGACAAGTTGCATAATGATTTCCCACATGCGTGATTTTTTGGCCAAAACCAAACTTAGAATACATCCAGATCCAACCACATGGGCAACTTACATCAACTTACTGGATTTGAAGGGGAAATTGGGAGAAGATGCTGGGATGCCCGAGCTCCGCCCTCCCTTTGAACCCTACTGTACCACTGGAGAATCACTCACCTGGAGATTTTCACGTTCAGGACTTTCAGGCACTCCTTATCGGGGTGCCACTGGCTGAGCAGGAAGTGCTTTGGCGCTCCAAAAAGCCCAGGAGACCTCATTGCTCAACCTGTGTTTCCAATACAAATCTCGAAAAAGTCTTGTCAGTTGTGAAGTTGGACCATTTGAGATATTTGAGTCATGTTACTCCATGTTTCAAGGAAACAAGAAATTCCAACAAAGGCCAAGCAGGCGCGCTTGGGCAGTCGAACAGTGTTTCGCTACCTTCTCCTGGGACAAACTGCATGGGAGGTGGACATAGCTGGACAAACGGTCACAACACAGGCATTGTTCTGTGCAGACCCTGCAACAGTTTAGCAGGGACGCAGGCTTGCAGATTGAAACTTCATTTAGAGAGAGACAGAGGTAAAAAGAGACGTATTTTCCGAATTCAGACATTCTGCAGAGTGTTATACAATTTTGTTGGTACTGAACTTCAAGGCAACTTTCATTTGTCTGGGAATGAGTCTGAATATTGTATGTCTGAATGAATACTATGATGGCTTCCAAAATGGGAGTACTGTATTCCGCATGGAAAGCAACCAATGTAGTGTGCTTTCACCAGTTCTGAGTACATTTAGGCGAAGCTGCAAGCGCTTCCAGATAGTTGTATTTTAATGTATTTTAGATATGCTGTGCACGTTCCATGATGCACTCGTTCTGAACTTGAAAAAAATAATAAGCTTCTGTGGTGTCCCCAACAGCCGCAACGTTTTAATTTACAAATCTTTCTGAAACATGCTACAAAGCCAAACGCTGGAAACACCTCAGCTGGGTTTCCGTGAGTTAAACGGCCGCAAATCCTGCTGAACTTGACCTGGCTCTGCACCAAAGCCTCCCAGACCTTCTCCGGCACCCTGTTCGGACCTGGCTCTGCACCAAAGCCACCCAAACCCAGACCTTCTCCGGAACCTTCTGTTGAACCTGACCTGGCTCTGCACCAAAGCCATCCAGGCCCAGACCTTCTCCGGAACCTTCTTCGGAGCCCTGTTGAACCTGACCTGGCTTTGCACCAAAGCCTCCCAGGCCCAGACCTTCTGAAGCTCTTCGGAACCCTGTTGAACCTGACCTGGCTTTGCACCAAAGCCTCCCAGGCCCAGACCTTCTGAACCTCTTTGGAACCCTGTTGAACCTGACCTGGCTTTGCACCAAAGCCTCCCAGACCTTCTCCGGAACCTTCTCCGGAACCCTGTTGATTCTCCGGAACCTTTTCAGGAAGCCTGTTGAACCTGACCTGGCTCTGCACCGAAGCCTTCCAGACCTTCTCCGGAACCTTCTGTGGAACCTTCTCCGGAACCCGATGGCCCTATTGAACGTGACCTGGGCTCCGGAACTTTCTCCGGAACCCTGTTGAACCTGACCTGGCTCTGCACCGAAGCCTTCCAGACCTTCTCCGGAACCTTCTGTGGAACCTTCTCCGGAACCCGATGGCCCTATTGAACGTGACCTGGCTCCGGAACTTTCTCCAGAACCCTGTTGCACCTGACCTGGCTCTGCACCAAAGCCTCCCAGACCTTCTCCGGAACCCTCTCCGGAACCCTGTTGAACGGAGAGGGAAAGTCTTTACGGACCACACCCTAGCTCATCCCCTGAACTGCAGGGGTGGGGTAGTGGCCCGCCTGTCCGCCTAGTGTTGCACCCGAATATTGAACCCGGGTCTGACGCATGAGGGATGCGTTTTACCCACTAGACCATACCGGCCCTCGAACCCTGTTGAACGTGACCCGGCTCTGCACCAAAGCCTCCCAGACCTTCTCCAGAACCTTCGAACCTTCTCCAGAACCTCGTTGAACCTGACCCGGCGCCTGCACCAGTGCACACCGGAGCTATTCTGGGCTGAAGACCCCATTAGCTTATGCTGTTGGGGAATTAGGAGTCGCCCTGAAAGCAGCTGTGTGAATCTGATGAAATAGCCCTGATAGAGCTTGCCTGTACAAAGTGTTTCTTCCAACAAAACATCAACATGCAAATTTAGATCACCAGATTATTCCAGTGTGATTCTCGACACGTAAGCGCAACAAACAGCGGACACTTGCTTGCCAATCTTAAGATCATGACAACAGCCAATTTGAAAGACAGCCATGAGATACCAAAATGTAATGAACATAAATCTCACCCTGAAGAAACACCAAATTTGAAGGTTGCATGCGCGCGACTCGTGAATTTGGCTGATTGGAATTGCCTTCTACTTGAGGCATTCTTGGATTTGGAGTCAGGGATTCACCAGGTATAATTGCATTTGTGTGCGATTGTGGCATGATCAGATCCATCCTGAACTACTCGCCACTTGGACACTGTACTGCTTCAGGCAGCAAAAGCAGTGCCAAAGAAGAGGCTGGGTAGAGTAGTACAGTACAGTAAACTCCCGACACAGAAAAAACTAGAAGGTCGAAGTGGCCATGAAAGCCTCGTTCCTTGGAATTCGAGGTGTTTTTTTAATACTGATTGAGCCCGAACGTAGAAAAAACTGTTTCAACACAGCAGAATGACCCGCTTAACGTGCCAGGGTGCGGCAAGTCGAACCTGCAAACAAGTCTCTTGGATGTAAAGGACTAGTGCCGACTAATCTATTGCCTTCCGCTTGGATTGCGCGCTACTTCAAGATCTTTCTTCTTTGCACCTTTCTTTTTGGCGCTCTTTTTGAAAACAGAAAGGTGTTGAAATGCACTGAATCGACGGATAATCGACGGATATTAATGGAAGCTGTGCCAGGCAAACACCAAAGGTGGTGGTTTCCGCACCGGAGTCTTGGCCTCAGCGACTGTTTCGACAACCGACAGGACATGACAGGAACGGGCATGACGGGGGCCGGATTTTCGAAAACTTTTCGCGTTTTCCAGTACTTTAAAGTCTTTTAAGTCTTTTAAGTGTGCTATCACGCTGATTCTGACTCTAATGGACTCGCGCATCGCGCAGATTGGATTTACCGTGCGCAATAGCACATGCCCCATATCCAAGCTGACCCATACAAGGAGCAATTTGACACATGCGTGGTCATTGCCAAGTGACACCTGACTTGTCGCTGCATCAGTTTTCAGGCCTTCCAAGCTGCCCGCAACAGAGGCAAACCAGGATAGTGGACTGTGTGATGTTTCGAGAACGGCACAAATCTTAAACGACCAAACTGGACATTGTATGACTGTATGACAGCAAATTAACTTCTCGCAACCTACTTTGTCAGGAGTGTTCTCCACAGTCGAGGGAGGTTGTCCGCAGCTTATCCAGATTCGTTGCAATTCGGCGATTGCCATGTTAGTGACTCCGTTGGTCCATTCATTCCAGAGATCTGCCGCAAGTCCAGAGAGATCCACGAAGACCCAGAGAGACAGTTCCTGTGAGCATCCTGAGGCCAGGTCCATAGCCACGCAGGCCGTAGATGAAGTGGTTTGCACCGTGGTGTGGGGGCCTGGACTATCCTGGTCTATCCTGGCCTATGGTAGACTATGCTGGACTGCTGTTGTTGTTGTTGTTGTTGTTGTTGAGGGGGGTGTTGGAATTTCGCTCTGCCTTATGTAGACAGAGAAGCAGAGACAGCCCAGTGGAGACCGCAGGCGTCAGGGGTCAAGTCTCTCTTTGTTGTGACATAAACATTTTGAGGGAAGTGACCAGGCTTGAATTGCACAGCTCGCAGGGCACAAACGGAAACAGCAACAAGTTCAATACAGTCGTTCTCTGACTTCTTTTTCCTGAAGACTGTACACCATTGACCTTGAAAACTAAGGCTGTCAATTTGACTAAGACGGAGGCATGAGCGCAGCGATGCGAACAAATGCAGGGAGTGGCGGCACACTCTGATGCTGAAAGGCTGAAACATAGTGTTGAGACCGCTGTCAGTCTTTCAGTCTATGTGGAGGCTGCAGGCAAGTCTCAAAGTACAACATTTGCCAGGGCCGGATCTCCTAGCCTTGACCAGAGTTTACGCATGTTTACGTATTGTCACTCTGCTGTGCGGCTGGAGCTACAAGGGGAGGGGAGCGAGTAAACAAGAGCAGTCTTGCATCGTAAGGAAGAAAGGGAAGCTCCACAGGGAAGCGCCCCCTCTGCACGCAAGAAGTTTGCAGCAAAGTTGCTGAGTGCAGCCAAAGATGGCAGCCTGGAGAAATCGCTCAAAGATTTTGAGTCAGAGGCGGGGTTTGATGCTCAAGATGTCCACAATCTCCTGCGTTCCAAGTTCTGAAAATCCAAATCTTTGCCAGGAACTAGGGGTGATTGTATTTGTGTTTGTCCTACCAGACAAGTGATTTTCTATGATTTTCTCGTGTACCTTGGCGTGCTTTCTGGCAGGCTGGACACTCATGAATCCAAGTTCATCGGGCGGGCCTCCGAGAAACCTCTTTCCTTTCAACTCTGTCAGAGAGCGCTTCCGATAGTTGTGACATCTTGTGGCGATGGAAACACCAATTTTTGATTGATTTCAAGACCATTGGAACACCGCAAAGCTTTCGAATTGTTCCAAACCCATCCAAACCCGTCCAAATCAACGTCGTTTGGATTATTTCCTAATTTTCCCCAGGCACTTTCCTGTTATTTCCTGCTGCCTTTTTTTGACACTGTTCGCCGCTTCGACGCAGCTCGGTGCGGCTCGAGCTGCGATCCGAGACAAGGAAATGTGGAAATGTATGCTCCGAAGAGTGAGAACAAAGAAAGTTTAGAACTTGGTCAAACCAAGGCATCCTTGAAATATGCTGAAGATGGTTGAAGTACAATATTGCAATAATTGTAGAATCAGTTTGAATTTGAATCATTGTTGATATTGTTGTGACACGTTGTACTTTACATGACTTCACCACACCCGCAGCATTTTGTTATGTATATAGTGTCCATTTGTGTACGAGGCTTGCAATATCGGGAACCCTCCATAAGATATCTACTTTTTGGAGCATAGCTTTGCTTCCAAAAAAGGAGATATTGAGAGTAACATGTCTTGCTTGTCAGTACCATTGGCACCTGTGATTTGCTTAAAATTCCATGTGGGTCACGTTGACTGCACAGCATCGGCCTCCGGCGGATGGAGGCACTTCTTCAACTTGGGAGGGAGAGAAATTTGGAATCTTTAGAACTTTAGGGCCTTTAGGGCTCTGTTTTGGAATATGTTCGTACCTTTCCGTGTTCGAGAAAAACTTGTGGCCTGTTGATGGCCACAAATTTGGTGAATTCTGAAATTGGATGCGCAGAGATGCGCAGAGGAAGTTTAGGAAGCTCGGCTTAGATGCTGAGCCAGGACCGATGACAGCTCCAGTGTTTTGCCAATTCACTCCGGGTGCTCACAGAGGCTCGTGGCTTGTGGCACAGCTCTGCGAACCCTGGACACTCTGAGAGTTTTTTGTGGACTACATGAAGCAGAAAGTAGTGTGGCAGGAAGACAAGTCAAAGTCTGCAATCTCATGTCAAGATAGGCTTTCTGATTTCATTGAGGTCAGACATGGTAAGACATGTTAAGAAATTTGATGAAATTGACAGACCAGCTCTTGGAGGTGATGGTTTGAAATTCCCATCCACAACATCTTCCCTCGGACCTCAGCGTGGCTGTTGCTGACTTTGGAGTGCACTTCTTTTGTTGAAAACTATCATCGCGGTCAGTGTCAGAGTCTTTGTCAGTACCGTTCCTTGCGACTGAGAGTCATTCAGTATAATTATCGTCCTAAGACTTCTAAAATTTGCGCAGGATCACCAGACAAGAATGCCTGGGCTCAAAGCCTGCAGGACCTGGCGCAAAGTTGAGCTGGGAAGAGCAAGCAAGATGACGGGGTCTTAGCATGTCTTAGCCTCTACCAGCCTCTACCAGCCTCTACCAAGTTTTTTCCTGGTTTCGAAGCCTGTCCTGGTGTGCGCGTGCGCTCTGCATGCGTTTTTGTGTGTGGCCGGGAATTATGATCTGTACTGCATGCGCGTCACTACGGTGGGGTGAGGAGAGCAAGTACAATGAACTGAGCATTTATGCCGTGCAATGAGTTGCAATTTTTCAGTTGGTGGACAGCTACTTCGCCAATGCTTCGCACTGGAAGATGATGATGAAGGCAATTTTCTTGAGCAAGTTCGCAGTCAAGACGAGACACGCATCATGTGATATCAGATATGTCATGTGATAGTTGCCATTTGCATAAAGTTGGGTCCCATTTCGTCGAGTTTCGTTGCAGCTATGAAGGCATTCCAGAGGACAGCGACTCGGAGGAATGTGACACGTGACTTGGTGGATGTAGCTAGCTTGCTGCATGTGTCACTGTGTAAACCATTTCAATGCAGAAAAGACAAGGCCAAAGGTGACCAAACTTGGTCCATGTTGGCCCTTTTGACATTCCAGAGGTCCATGATGTCCAAGATGTAAAGAAGATTGAAACATCATTGAACATATTGAAGCAGTTCCAAAATGTTCCACTGTTTGTTCTGTTGCATTTGTTGCGACCTTGCACAGGTTGGGACAGCTCCCTGTGCTACCTCTCCGTGCAAGTCCTCAGCCACATGGCTATTGGCTTCGGCATCCAAAGGGTGGAAGTAGCGGCACTCATGTGGCACAGTCATTCGGGCTCCAAGGGCGTTTGAGAAATGTACTGTGGTGCAATGTCCCTTTAGGCTGCCCAAAGATGCTGCTTTTCACTTCTTTCACAGGACCCAAGAGCACTAAGAGCATCCAAGAATTGCGTAGCTTGTGTCCAGTGTCATTTTTCGCTTTGCCAATCATGCACCAAAACGGTTTCACCATTCTGTTTGCCAAGGCTCGTTACACAGGTCCCAATGGAAAGCCGTATCAAGGTGTCTGACAAAATGACCACACTGTGCCTTGGAGACAATTTGGACATGGGAATCATTGAAGACGAGGAAAGATTGCCATTTTTCAGCGCTTTGTGAATCTTCGTGATGCTTGGTGCTTGCATCCGACTGTAGAACCTTCCACTCTTGACAGCTGCTGAGGCGTGTGAGATCCATCGCAGGTGAAGTATTGCTTGAGATGCAGATAGGCATCTTGACGTTTGTGACCCCACAAGATGACATAAGATGATGATTCCCGTTCTGTGGCTTGAAAGGTAGCAGATTGACTTTGAAGCAGAATGGCTTTCATTAGCTGCTAATAGCCTAATAGCATTTTTTTCAAGCAGTTTATTGGCAATGATTTGGACTTAGAACGGTAGTGTGGAAATGTGGAATTCGGATATCATGAAAATGGGGCCGGGCGGCCATGGGCTTGCCGGGGACCTGTCAACGGATTGCGAGGCTCCTGGAATGTGCTGTCCCTGCCAATGAAGTACTTTATTTCTGGCAGTTTCAACCTTAGATTCGATTTGACAGGATCTCGCAGACCTGATCCAACAAGCAAGTGAATTCCTTCTTGATATATTTTACGTGAATATACGTGAATACAACATTAATGCATATATAATGCATATTAATTGAAGCAAAAAAGATCCAAAAAGGATAAAGGACCCACCTTCCGGATCTGCGATCTCCGAACCCAGGAGTGGGGCTGAGCCATACGCCTTTTGATCTGATCTTTGAAAATCACCTCCTGGGCCTCGATGACAAGATAGGCTCGAGCGGCTCGGGTACACCTCGAATGGGGCCTCGAATGTCTCGGTTTTGTCAAATTCCTGAAAAGATGTCAAAATATGTCAAATTAATGTCAAAGGATGTCAAATTTTGTCAAATTTCCTTTTTATGTCATTTATGTCCTTTTTATTTTCTTTTTGTCTCCTTTGTCCTTGATCTCGTAATCTCGTCTTGTTCAAACTCAATCTTCAAAGAACAGAGCAGGGGAGCAGCGGAGTGGACTTGAGCTGCCTCGAGCTGGCCGTGCAAAGAAAACAAACTAATAACATCTAATAACATCTAATAACATCTAATAACATCTAATAACTTATATTGCTTTCCGGCTCTCGAACTTGCAGAGTGCAACGAAATGCCATGTATACAGTATACTCAGTATACGGTACATATTTCATAATATTTCATATTTCCCTAAAGTCTGTTGGGATTCGCAGGGTTTGCGATTATGTAAACATAAATTTTGGCAGGAGCAGGCCTCATTCATAACTGTTTTTCGAGCAGTACCATGGCGCAAAGTGCGTTGCGCAAGAAAAGCCGCATGGACCAAACCAAATTGCGACACCGGCGCTTTAGACTTCAGCTGGCCCTGTGCGTGAACTTCTATCTCTCTCTATCTCTCTCTATCTCTCTCTTTCTCATATGTATGGATTGTATTGTATCGTATTGGAATGCAATGCAATGTAATGCAATGCAATGCAATGTACTGTACTGTACTGTATATATTAATGTACTGTACTGCAACGTAACGTAACGTAATGTACGCATGCATGTATGCATGGATGCCTGCGTGCATGTATGTATGTATGTATGTATGTACGTAGGTATGTATGTATGTATGTATGTGTATATAAATATTACATGAAATCAAATCAATAGGTAGGTAAATAAATAAAGTGAAACGTAATCAACAAATCAATAACTAGACCTCTCTCTCTCTCTATAATATATATATCTATACGTATACATATATGTATATATATATATATACATGTATGATGATATGCATTGCCCATAAACACATCATGTTAGTGATATTTTTGCCACGTTGCAAAGAATGGACATGTAATTTAGTTCAGTTGTTCTAATTTTTCAGGCTTTGGACCTCAGGAACAAGTGAAACTCTGTGGTTTGGAAATGTTTGGAAGGCCGTGTCCAAAATTCATCCCTGGGCTGCTGCCGAAGGCAAGCTGATCACGGATGTTCCTGAAGATGGCATAGATTTGCTGCTTGTCCGGCCTGGACCTTAGTTGGACAGGCTGGACAGGTGTAATAAAGACATGCCGTGGACGCAAGATTTGCCGTGTGCTTCCATGCAACTTCCAGGCCACAAAAATGAAAGATAAGGAAAGGATCATTTGCTTGAATCAATTCTTCTTGGAAAAAATAGCATGCCGTATGTCAGGCAGGTATGCTCATGGACCATCATGGACCATCATGGACCTATCATTGTGACATCGGCAGGTTGGGAAGTAGCCACAGTTGAACTTCTGGAATTCTCACAGGTCCTTGTCATTTTTGGGTGGAGGCAGCTTGGACAACACCTGGCAAAGACAGCAAAAACCCTACATTGACCAAGGAGCATGCGAAAAGAGGAGTACGCCGACTCCGATCTTGATGCACTAGATGAGTTCGAAGACAAAGAACTCTTGAACCTAGGACCTTGGGCCTTGGGATACGCTGGGGGACAACATAGGTTTGCTGAGCAACAGCTCTATGCTTGGAAAGCAATGTAGAGCCAGATATATCCAGGCTCATTTCTGGTTTGGCTGCACTCCAGCTCCAAAGTCGAACATGAGCTTTCCAAGCTCCCAGTCAGCGAAGCCAAAGGTTCACGAAGAGCTTTACGGTTTATCGGGAGGTCTAGAGTGATGTAGAACTATGTAGAACTGGTATTTGCACATTGTTGTTTCATTTTTTGCTCGTTCTTCCAGACCTGTGAGGACGCGTCCCTTTGGTTCGGCATGGAGTTAAGTGACCCAGTTGAGAATTGTGGAAGGTACGTACTTCCTTGTGTTTTGGATGTTTACACCAATGGGAAGCTCTCTCCTAAAATCGCACTTGCTTTCGGTGTCTGTCGAGGGTGCTCATGGAGAGCTTTAACGTAAGATCCCTTTTTGATTCATGCATGCTATCAGACTGCTGTATTTAATTGCCCAAGAGAACCACCGCCACTCCACCACCACCAATGCTGCTGCTGCCGGCGCGAGTGCCACCTCCGACAAGAACGCAAACAACGCTTGTAATGCAAATGAAAACACTGACTCAGCACCATTCCTGGCCCTGTCACGAACAGCAGATATTGACATCGACATTGGAATCACCCTAGCAACGCCTCTTGCAAATAAGCGGATGTAATGCGATTCTCGGATTCCTGAAAAGAGGGGGTTGCAAGTATCAGGTAGAGGATGGGCGTGTTTACAGCAAGTTGACACGCAGAAGCAGGTTTGGCTTGAGCATTCCAGGTATCGTGCAGAGAACTCCGGCCAGCTCTGACGCAAAAGTTGTTGCGCTTCCATGGAAGAAAAGAGTGACAAAAATGTCTAGCAGAGTATGCAGAGTCTAGCCAGCAACTTCACTGAGTCCACTAAGTCGGATTTTTCAATTGCAAGCGACTCTGTTTCAGGGTTACAACTCCCAGGCCATGCGCAGACAAAAATTGTCTCATATTCATTTCTTCCATTGGTAGTGCGTGAAGTGATGACATGTGTTTTCAATCCGTATCATTCCTCGAAGGCAGACAGTCCATTGTATGTGGCCATGCCTCACTCCTGCAAAGGCACTTTGAAAGTCTTTCGTGTTTTGATTTAACAGGGTGACTCATGGCGACTCATGATTTTGCTCAAGGGCCATCATTTGTATCCGCTGGCGGATTCGCAACCTAGCAGATTGTAGGATCCTCCAAGTATAGGTCTTTGTCCAAACATCTTGGGATGCATTCACAGTCACTCTCAGTCACCTACATTGCTTGCTCATTTCACAGGACGAGGCCCGAGGAGATCTCATATACATCTTACACTTCACCTTGTAGTTTGCTACTATAGCTTGATATAGCTTGTGAATCACTTAAAAACCAGACCTTGATCCGAGCAGGTCGAGTGTTTATCATACTTTGTATACGTATTATTTCTTTGATGTGTCCTGACTTGTGTTTTTTGGCTTTTTGATCTTCACTCAAGCTGTCTAGATTCGACGTTGTCTGGAACCAGTGTAGAAAGTCAG
>Ga0126342_10009046_pt1 | contig 17844 bp, 14 predicted proteins | sample Cyp1metagenome_FD_92528 | JGI IMG/M metagenome (GOLD analysis project Ga0126342, IMG submission 92528) | Coral microbial communities from Lord Howe Island, Old Settlement Bay, Australia - Cyphastrea 1 metagenome | ecosystem: Host-associated > Invertebrates > Cnidaria > Coral ... | reverse complement strand
CCACCCATATACTTTAACCCAGAGACTCTTCACCCAGAAACTCTTCTTGCACATACTATTCACCAATATACTTTTCAGCCATAGACTCTTCACCCAGAAACTCTTCTTGCACATACTTTTCACTCATATACTTTTCACCCAAAGACTCTTCACCCAGAAACTCTTCTTGCACAAACTTTTCACCCAGAAACTCTTCTTGTACATACTTTTCACCCATATACTTTTCTTTCAGAGACTCTTCACCCACGAATCAGATTCGGTGGGCTTTCCGAACTTACACTTATTGCAAGTTCCGGGCATTCCCTTTTGAGCCTAAAAGCCCCAACAGCAACAACCTCAAAAAACAACTCGTCCTAACTGTCTATGCGACTGTCAAAGAAACTTTCTCTATTTCTTTCCCAATTTTGATATTTGTCTGCTCTTTGGATTGCTGATTTATTGTTCATAAATTCCCTTTGTCGTAGCGGAACGCAATTCTGCCGGTACAGTACCAAATTTCCTTCGCAACAAGCGAAGAGAATTTCCTTCGCAACAAGTAGACAGATAAAAAACCTCATGCTTCCTTCAGCACATTGTTGAAAATCAACATGAACAATTTGAACAATGATTATAAGGCACAGGGCTGCTCTCCTCACCTCCTTTCAGTCAGCATCAGCGGTCAAAATACATTTTTGATAAGATACAAAAAGATACAAATGAAACTATTTGGTTGATCAGGTGAGGTTCTGAACCCCGTTGCCTGAAGCATGAGTCGCTGGACAGATCGGATCTTGATTCTGAATCTCAGCCAGCCAGGAGCCCTGCAGCTGTTTAACAGTTACAAGTCTGCCCTTATCAGAACTTTGAGGTCCTGGCTCAGGTCAAACTCATGCACGGCTAGTCAAAGGGTCCCGAAACTGTTTTCACAGACACGGACAGGGAATTGACTTTTATGTGAAAAAACGCAGCGGATGACAGCATTCATCTTTTTTTCGATTCTCATCTGTGATAAGTGCGAAGCCCCTTGCGACCTTCATAACATTTTTTAAAAAAAGATTTCCTCATCTATAGTTTTCCCATTAGCGAGCCAACTTTAACTTCATAATGACGGCAATTTCGAGGGAAGCCTTCATTGCATGCAACGGGCGTGTCATGTATGATTTTATACACATAGCTATCGGTCTCAAAGTCAGAATCCAAACAGGAAACCATGCTGGTAGCCTTTGGGACGAAAGTGAAACTGAACAATTATCCCTTTCCTCAAAAAACATCTTTCATTCAACATGAAGAATTGCAATCCTGAACCACCTCAATCTCAATAAAACCTTCAGGGGATAGCGGCAAGGCACTGGTGGCAAGCTGACTCTTGCACACGTTGCCAAGACACAATCGGTTCGGAATTGTCCACACCCGTCAGGATATCCTGCATGTAGGTGGAAATCACATCCATTCTGTGCCAAACTTACATAGTTGCCATCGGGACTTTGAAACATACTCAGCCAGAAGTGCGCTGCAAGAAACATTTGAAGTTTTGTCTTTGGCAAACCACTTCATCGTCATCAGTTGAATTCGGAATTTTGTGTCATGGAGGGCGCATGATCGAAGAAGCCCCTTGGCTGTCGGAAACCTCTACAACTGGATCCTGCATTGTCAGCGACCCACCCGAGCCTCTAGTTTCAGCGTTCCTGGAGCAATATCCTTCCATGGCAATGGGTGGATTGTGGGTACCCTGTTGATTCACTACCTAGATTTAGGATCCAATCTTTAGTTGCAATTGCTGTAAATCAATGGGGCTCGCCTGCCTTGCGAGTGAATCCTGGTCCCTGAGATTGGGTCACACTCTGCTTTTCTGGGATCCGGCCGTCAAGCAAAGAGACTATCTTGAATGAATAAAATTACGCCACATTCCTAAGCACAGCAAGTTGAAACAATCGAGCAACGAGCAACTCACAGTGATACCTGGGGGTTACCTGCAGCCGAACCTCATGAGACTTCATACAGGTTGGTCAGGTTGGTTTCTCTGGCAAAATTAAGATTATTGCTGACCTGAAAAAAACCACCAGGAACCAAAACCACACTGTTCAAACGGTTCAAACGGTCAATTCTATTCCGAACTGATCATGAGTCACACACCCACACACCAAACCCCAAAGCGAGATGGAGAGAAGCTTGTTGGCAACAAAAAAAAGAAACATGACATGTGAAAGTCGTCTGCACTGAATGTGCCACGGTCGTGAGATCGTATATGACGTCATATAGTCTATGGTCATCCATCTCATACTGGAAATCCTGGTAATGGGCATATAAATCCCTAACTTCATGGACCAATCCATCTTTTGATGGTACAGATATCTCTCGCATTTGGCTTCAGTGCTTCTGGAGCTTTTGGGGGCGACCTGATCACGTCATCACTCCAGCCAGACCTAACCTTCTGGCGGTCCTGGTTTGAATCAACTGGGTCATGACGGTCAGAGGGGCCAGCTGTCACGATTTCTGCTGGAAGCTTAGTGGCGACCTCACCAGCAAGATCCGGGGTATCTGGTGGCAACTTTCATGGTGACAACTTGAGACAACAACCTTTGAGACACTGTCACCTAGACTGACGTATACCCATCTGGCACATGCGCTGGCACTCATCGATGTATCCAAGTGACAACAATCTGCAACTGTGGAAATCGTAGGGGTGGAAGGCCGTGGGGATACCAGGTAAGTTTCTTCTTCTTCCAAAAGAATGATGGATGGGAAGGTGCTAACTTTGTCTCAGAACTCAGGACTCCAATGAAACCTACCTGCTTTCTATCACTTTTACCTAACCACATGCTGGCATGTCAAAGCCATGGGAGTACTTCCGCCACTGTCAGGAAAGAGGGAAGGAAACAATGCTCCACTCGTTCCGTTGTGATTCCTTGATTCTTCCCGCCGCCTAAATGGATTGGTGCTCAATTGAGCCATTGCAAAGCCAAGCCACTTGGCTGATCTCAATCCTGCTCAAGCTGCTGGAATGCAGTCGCATTCCGCCCCTTTTCATGCCAGTATCCGACCTTGCACAGGAGACACGGAGCTATAAGGACCTACCGGGGCACTCAACAACCTTCAGGTAAGTGGTTTCTCATCTCATAACATGGGATTGGAGAACTTCATTTGCTGGTCGTGCATTCCTGGTGGGTGCAGTTTTGGCAGGGGCCCCAACATTGGGACACACCATGACATTACCTGAAGATCAACCGAGAAACCTGATAAAACCCACGAACCCAAATGCATTTTTCCAATGAACGCATGAACGGTAGACCCAAAAAACAAATGCAAGCCATACTGTACTTGGCGGTTTACACTCTGCAGTCTCCATTCTATACCCCCCCATTACCCTTGACAATCCCCAGCTTGAAACCACGCAATCAAACACTAATTATACCGGTAGTGCCGCGCAAGGCGGTGGCGGAAGTTTCAAAAATAAGAAACCTGTAGGAGAGGTGAGTTGTTGTGAATAGCGAACCCACTGATGGATCGACAGGTGGTTGGAGTCGTGTGTTTGGAGTGGTTGCAATGGTTGCAGTGGTCACCTCACCACAACTGCTGGATGTAGTGTTGTGTAGCGCAATGTAGTGTAGTTGTAAAAGTAGTTGTAGCCGCGGTAGTGGTGGTGCTAGTAGTAGTAGTAGTAGCAGTAGTAGTAGTAGTAGCAGTAGCAGTAGCAGTAGCAGTAGTAGTAGTAGTAGTAGTAGTAGTTGTTGTTGTTGTTGTTGTGTAGTAGTAGTTGTAGTTGTAGTTGGTGTAATCAGTGTAGTGTAGCGTAATTAGATTTAATTAGTGTAGTGTAGTGCAATTAGTGTTGGGTAATGTAGCATAGTATATTTGTATTTGTAGTTGTAGTGTAGTGCATTTTTAGTGGTAGTTGTAATCGTAGTTGTCTATCTGTCTATCTGCAAGCTTGAAAACGAAGCTATTCTGCGAGACTTCCTTAGTTTTTGAACTTGACAACGCCAAAAACGAAGAAATTCTGCGAGACTTCCTCAACTTTTGAACTTGATAACGTCAAAAACGAAGCAATTCTGCGAGACTTCCTCAATTTTTGAAGTTGGCAACATCAACTCAATTTTTGAAGTTGGCAACATCAAAAACGAAGCAATTCTGTGAGACTTCCTTCAATAATGGAAAATTGAGTGCGGAGCTGACGGCCTCGTGCCAATGCGTTTTGCGATTTTTCCAGTCCATATCTCTAAAGTATTGCGACTACTACGAGAAAGTGAGGCCAGGTCATATGAAGTGCTGCACCTGTCAGGCAAGATCATCTTAGCAAACCTGACGATCTGATGCTCCAAAATGCAACCCCTCTCAGGAAATCCGCCCTGATCTCCTAACACATCTAACTCATGTGTCTCTTGTACTGCGCCTGCCACGCGAAATGCATCTTTCCAGATCCTCTTCAAATGTCCCACGCCTGCCATCGTTTTTGGAAATGCCACAAAACCCTCACGTTTTGCAAGGTGCACAATCCCCTGCGCCTACCATCTGAACGTTCAAAAGTGCTCCGAACCGTCAGTTTACACTTTTGACTTGGAAATGCGCTTCGCGCCACAGCGGTGTGCACTTTTTCGACATTGCAACTTCTAAAAGTGCTCCGAAGCTGAGGTGTTTTGTATATTTTGACTTCGAAATGTGCTTCGCGCCACAACAGCGTGCACTTTTCCGACATCGCAGCTTCCAAAGTGGTCCGAACATGGTGCGTTTTTTCATCTTTCATCTGGCCGGCTGGCTGGCTCCGCACCTGCCGCTTTAGCGAGCCTACTTTTCGACACAAATCATTGGCAAAACACTGTGTTTCGCGACTTTCCTACCTTTTCGCGCACCTGGATCTTCTTTCTTCTTCTCTTTCTCTTCTCTGACTCTTCCCATCTCTGCTTTTCATCTGTCCATATTGTGGGAAGTTTGACTTCTAAACTTCCTTCGACTATACGCTAACACTTCACACTGTACGTTTTCAACTTCGACACTCCACAATCTACACTGTACACATCACATTTTACGTTTTACACTTCACACCCTGCAGCCTGAGCTTCACACTCTGCACTCTGCGGGCCATGCTCAACAGGACACACTCCAGGCTCTACAGCCCACACTCTAATCGCTCAATACATCACATTCTACACTTTACACTCCACGCTCGATGGAAACCAAACACCATGCCCACACTCTGCACCCTACACTTCACACTTGACACTTCACACTCTAAACTCCCACCCTATACACTAGACTTCACACTACACACTCTCCACGATCGACACTTCACACTTCCTGCTCTACACTCCGCACGCTCCACTTCACTCTCCACTTCACTCTCCACTTCACTCTCCACTTCACACATTCCACACATTCCACACATTCCACACATTCCACACATTCCACACATTCCACACATTCTACACTTCACACTCCAAAGTCTACACTCCACACGCTACACTGACACGCACTCCACACTCCACACTCCACACATCACACTATAGACTTCACACTCCCCACACCGCACTTAACACTTCACACTCTGCACCCTGCATTCTACGCTTCACACTCCACACTTCACGCTCCACATTCCACACGCTACACTTCACACTCCACAATCTACAAACGACACTGTGCACTTCGAACTCCACACTCTATGCTCCATACTTTTTCCTTCACACTCTAAACTTCACACTCCGCACTCCACCCTTCATATTCCACAATCTATTCAGTTCAGACCCCATCCACACTTTGCGACAGATTTCAAATCTTCAAACCTCTTCAAAAATGTCATGCTTTGCAGCTTTCGACATAGGCACGGCAAGAATGCGACATTCCACATCTTCACAACTCCGCGCCAATGCCACGCTTTGCAGCTGCAATTAGAGACTCGCAGAATGCAACGAGATACAAACAAGACACTGCTCTCAGACCCCCACCACATGGACCCAGCTCCCAAAAAGTGCAGGAGAGATTGGTGACCAAGCAGTTGAATCAGGCAGGGTTGGTTGTCCAGTTTGAAGGGATCCGATATCTCCTGCCCCCCTGGAGGGTTCTGGGGATATCGCAGTGAAAACCGTCAGCGTTCCAGATGATCTGTGACTTGAAATACGCCGGGATTAAACAAATATTGCAACACTTGGATGTAGAACATGACTAGATTTGATTCAGGCTTGCGCGGTTTTGGTCAAATTCGTCAGCAATATGAAGTCCAAAAAGATCGCTGGTGTATTTGGCATGCCATGAACGACATCGATTTTTTCAGATTACATGGTGACTTCTAAACCAGATCATGGCGGGTCACAGGGTCACATGCCGAGCAACAGCAACTCACTTCCGATCAAGTCAAGGCAGGTCTCGAGGTGGCTCAACTCAGTGCGCTCAATTCCAAATGGCAGTGGCTGGAGTGGCCGGAGTGGCTGGAGTGGCTTAAGCTCGTGGTACAAATTATGTGACTTTTTTTCAAATGATTTCAAAGCCGATTTTTGCCTTTTCGAGCGGTTATACTCACTGCCATCTTTGGTTCATGCGACCTTGGGTAGAACATGGGAACAAAATAGAACGCTTCAAACGCGCGACTTTGTGGGGGTATGGGCCATGCATCTTAGATGTGGAGAACAACTGCTGAGGTGCAGGTTGCTGACCACATTGACCACATGTTCGACTAGGGCCTAGAATGCACGCTGCATTGTTTGGGTTAGGTAATCTCAATATACCCTACACAGTCCTTGGCAAACTAAACTGTTGGCGATACGGACTATGCAAATCTTGAGGTCACGCTATGTGCTACATGCCTAGGATGAGGCTGCCGTCACACAGCCCGGCAGGACTCAATTCGTCCAGTGACGTCGTGGCTGTTCATTGTGTCCAGTGCCTGTTGCAACTTCAGCTCCTCGAAGACGCGAACAAAAGGCATCATTAAGGGTCATGGACATTATGCTCCCTGCATTTCGAAGAACAAGAACTTGCAGATGCAGTTGAATATCAAAATTCAATTGGCCGTGACAACATGGAATGGCAAGGCTGGTACAAGTAAGTTGTACAGTATTTAATAATTCAATTCATGTTGTATGAGGTACCCCTACCTTTTCGAGGCTTCCAGGAAGGGCAATGAGCGCTTGACCTTGTACAAAGATCCTAGCCATCAGCGAAGAAAAATTGGGTAATCTGTGTGCATCAGGTTTGGCTCCAGGCTCCTTATCTGATAGGCCATGTGCTATTACCTAAGCCGGGAACAGCACTCGCTGGATGTGTTTCTTTATCTTTAATGGTTTCTGATGTCTCTGATGTTCTAAATCGTTTGCAGCTACTGGAAGCCTTGCAGTGGCAATGAGCATATGTAGTTTTTCAGGTGTCCTGACGTGGTCTCAAACCAAAAAGTAAGCTGGCCATCTGCGATGTGTTTGCTGTACTTTGGCTTCCGTTCGGTTCGCAAATGTGCGCGAAAACCTAGCCAAATTAGTTTGCGAGGGAAGGGAAATTGAACACTTGAGACATTTTGAGACCTGAGTTCCACCCAACTGCCTCAACTGCCTCAACTTCCTCTGTATCTTTCTGGCTCTCGATGCAACAATGCTGTAACAACATCCCAATATGGAGATGCATGGAGATGGCCAGTATGCCTTGCCCTCCAGGGCTTGGCTTGTCCCACCTTGAACACATTGCCATAGCAACTGCCAAGCATTCCACACTTGAAAATGAACAGGGCGACAACATTCCAGCAGTTGGAACCAATTGGAACAAGGGGAGATCCCAGCAACTTTGCCAAAAAGTGTTTAGGGCTTTCATGTTTATCTTCGATTGATGTGTTGTGGATTCTTGTAGCATCTGCTTGTGCATTGGATGTTAGGACATTGTTCAGACACCACAGCTCGCGAAGTTCGCCAAATGCTGCCACAGGGCCAAAAGCTTTGCGCCCAAACCGTCACTGCGACTTTCAAGCACACGCAAAATGCTCGAATCCTTTGCCTCCTGATGGGTTCTGATGGGTTCTGATGGTTCTGGTGGCCAAAATAAAGACTCCATGATTCAAACAGGGTGGATCTCAAAGATTCCGGCCTGTGAATCTCCAAGTTTTCAGACCCTAGGTTTGAACATGTGAAATCTGCGACTTTTTTTTTCTTGACATCATTTGCAAAACTCCCTGGAAGAGGACCAGTTTCACCAGGAGATTGTGCTATCCAGTGCGTATCCGCCGCTGCCCTACTGTCCTGTCCGAAAAATTCGAAGACCAACGCCTTACGCCGATGGGCCAGGACCCTTTTGCTGGGATGCAGGTGGAGCTTTTGGTTGCCCTGTGCCGCCCATGTGTGTATACTGCAACTTCGACATAATAGCTTTCGTAGAGTGGCTATTGTAGCGATTGTGCTCATGTGTATGTACCAGGTACATCGTTGCACCCTCAATGGAACAGTCTTCCTCCTGTGGATGTGAGGTGTAGGTCGGAAGTATGGGTTGTATGAGATGATATTGTTAGAGTTAGAGGGAACGCAGTGTGCTGTCGTCCTTGAAATGTAGCAATTTGAACATATGTTGGAATGAAACTAGCTCTGGCTCCTGGGGACGCACTTGTCGAAGCTGGGTGAAACCACAGAAACACGGACAGGACCGCAGAGTCTAGGTATCAAGTACGGCTGATGTAGGTAGATAAACCAAGGATGTGAGCATGTACACAATTCTTGTCGTTGAGACCTTTGGCATTCGTAGACATAGTAACTATATAACACAATATATCACAATATAACATATGCATATAGATATCATGCTGTGGTCTTTGTGTAGCGACAGATCCGTATTGAATACTGCAGTGGCCAGAACATTACTTAATATATCTTAATAAAAACTATATCTTAATATGATTTAATATGTTTCTCCTGCTCTGTGAACAAAAGGTCACACATGTGCGAAACCATCAAACCATCCAACATCACAGGATAATCGGATTATCATGGATTATCCAATGAATCTGGATGGATTCCAATGGATTCTAATGGATATCGGATCCAGTGAACACACCAGCCATTCCCCAGCTCCGCAGCTCCGCAGCAAGGTGCAACAGCCACAGCAGAGCACATCACAACGATGGCACAGACGAGCCTCAGCTCGGGCTCAAGGGGCCACAGAGGCACAGCTCGGAAGGTGTGGGAAGGGCCGGAAGGGTGGTCCATGGTGGTCCTTTTTGGATGCAGAACAAATTTTTTGAATGCATTGTTAGTATGTCTTAGTATGTCTTAGTCCTCAAAATACCTAACGGAGCAAACGGAGACAGGGTCAAGAGATGCAATCCCCGAGGCTTCCACAAACATCTTGAGTCTAAGCCGCTTCAACGGTTTAATCTCCATTGTTTGTAAAAACAAGACCAACTTGAATAGGTTTCAGGAAATTCCGCTACAACACACACACACACATATATATATATATATATATATATATATATTATGCGGATACACCACCCTGCTGCCCACACCCATACATCGATCGTTGATTCTTCGTATTGCTGGCGTTCTACAATACGGTTCAACGATGAGAAATCGCTGTTTGCTGTGGCATCATGGGACTCTCATCAATGCTCAATCAAGGGCCAACCTGGACCTGAATCATGGCGACTACATACGCATAGCGGTACCGCCATTTGAGCCGTCCAGCATTTCAACTTATTATGCGGTTCGGGCGTGCCAGCATGGTCTCAATCGAGGACAAATTGTCCAACGACTTCAACGTCAACCTGATCCTGATGAACTTTTTACAGATGTTGAAGCTGCACAACGACCTACTGATGAAGCCGCATTGCTGCAGTACAGCGCTTCTGTAATGTCTTCAGCTTTCGCGCCAAAGATCTCATGGATCAATGACCCTGCTACAGTTACCATTCGTACGTTTGGAGAATGCGATGACCCACAATTTGTGGCCAGTGCTCCTGGAGCATATCAGCCACCTCAACAAGATGAACATGATCGACCTTGGCCTTCATGGTTTAGTTCGCTACATCAAGCTTTTGCGGAACAAGCTGCAATAGCATGTGAAGAAGAGGGACCCATTGCCTTTCTCACTACATGGTTTCTGCAAGGACCATTTGAATCCGTCAACAAGCAAAGCAGAGTTTTTCGGCTTGACCAACATCACCATTATTGGAAGACAGATTTGGTTGACCTCTGGAGGGACAAGATTGACATGACGCAGGAGTTGGAACTGGTTTTTGTGCAACCACAACCTCCAAGTCATGACACGGAATGGACGATTGGCCATCTCATCCTCTACCAACGAATCCAGCAGCCACTGAAGCCTGCACTGATCACCATCAAATTTTTGACTGACCGACGTACCGGCATCAATCATGCAGTTGCGCATTAGATAGCCCAACGGATGTCTTCCATGTACGTGATCTTTGTCAGCTTGGGAGGATCTGTATTGATGGGCTTTGTGAACTACAAGTTTTGGATCGTCTTTTCCATAGCAATGAGGAGGTGCCATTTAGAGCTGGCAACAACCTCATGTTCAACATTCACCCACCAGTCGTCACGAATCATTTTGTTGATGAACATGTTGTTACACCACAGTGGCTGACCACCAGCACACAGGTCAACCAACTTGAGTTTGAGGCTACACCCATTCTGCAAGACCAGTCTGAGTTCATCAGAGCCCTTTTTCCACATTGGGATGTTCATGCGAGAGTTGGACCGGCCAACATGGAGCGACTCCTGCAGGTTGCAACCTGGTGTCTGCATTCGGACCGTATCCGCACCAATGATGAGATGAGGCAAGTCATCCTTGGTGACGACTTCCACACTTGGGAAATGCATTTGACGCGCACATGGCAGGATTTACTCGAGCCACAAGTCGAGGTTGACTTTGCCATTGTTTGGGATTCTCCTGAACGTGATTTTGATTTGTCTCGACTACACATCATTGTGCATCAGCTTCTTTGCCCAGTGGAACGTGCCACCCTTGTCACCACCTATGATGACACCTTGGCCATTCGGCAGCCTTATACCACAGCTGCAATACTACCAAGTATCACTGGCCAAACCGAACTTCTACAAGCCGTCCATCGCGAAAATGACTGTCCTCCTCTCAATCCTCACACGACATGTACTACATGGCAACGAGGTTGGCAGTTCTCTGATGCAGCACCATATCGTTGCAGGCATGGACAGGTTTTTATGCTGATCATCACTCCTGCGCAACCCTTCAATTGGGAGTGGGACGATACGGATGATGATTCAACCAGTCTCCTTCAAACTCATGCTGCCTCCTTATCCTCGAACAGGTGCAGGCGCCAAACAGTTGGGCAGGTGGCTCACACCCAACGGCCTGCACATCAAATCAGCCTTGCCCAATGTGTTGAACCTCCACAGACGGTTCAGGTTGACTTTTCACAAGTCATTCGCATGGCAACTGAACTCACCAATTTTGGTCACCTTGTGTATCAAGTGTGGCCTCATGACCTACAAGCCCCAGAAGTTACTCAAGTTGCTTTTGAGGAGCTCACCATCATGCCTGAGGTACCTCCACGTGCCTTTCACTTCTTCACTGATGGTTCCAAAACATTGGATGGACATGTTGGATCTGGCATTGTCATGCTCATCGAAACCAGTGAGGGATGGCATTTCGGGGGATGTCTCTACTGCAACATCTCCACTGCTACATCATCACTCTACGGAGAGCATGGAGCTCTGATTTGGGCGCTACTTTGGGCTGTCCATCTTAGCCATCAACACTGGCATGACTACCCAGGAGAGCCTTTAGCCTTCTCTTTCAACTTTGATGCGACGGTCTCTGGCTACATGGCAGCTGGTCAATGGAGAACTGTTCATGCACTTTCATGGAGGATCATCATGAGAAGCCTTGCGCAAATACTCCAAACACGCCATGGCCATGACCAAATCATGTGGAACCATATCAAAGCACATTCTGGCCACCCCTGGAATGAATGTGCTGATAGCCTTGCCAAATTTGCTGCCGAGCATCCACAGCAAGCGCAAAGCAGCGAACTTTGGGAAGCCTGGGCCAACGACGAGGGCAAACTTTGTGCACTCCAGTGGATTTGGTATAAGGAGCTCATGGAGTGGGGAGACCCACGAGTACCACGACGACACAATGGCAACATGATTTGCATTGTTCCTCAGCCTCCTGTACCATCATGTGAACAAACGGCACCACACAGCAGTGCGCAAACCACACTCACCTGTGAAGTGAAGCTCGTACTTGCCACAGCCAATGTGATGACTTTGGATCAAAGCTCCAAGACCACATCAGTCACGCGCCACATTCTTTTGCTGCAGCAATTTCATATTGCGAAATGCACCATCGGGGGAATCCAGGAAACAAGACACAAGCATCTCGTTTGCCTGAACAACGAGTACTACCACATCTATGGGCATGCAGCTGATCCTCGAGGTCAAGATGGAGTTCAGCTTTGGATTTCCAAGCTTCTACCAGTTGATGACGAGGGCAATGTCATTGACAAGCAACACATTCGAGTTGTTGCCTCTGCCCCGAATTTCATGATTGTCAAACTCAAAATCAAAGGATGGACCCTTGGTGTCATCACTGGTCGAGCACCTCATTCTGGACGACCCAGGCATGAAGTTCATGAAGCAATCAGCTTTTGGACCAACCTCAAATCCATAGTGCAAAAGAAGCTCGCTGGCCTGCCCATTTTCTTTTGTGGAGATGCGAATGCACATCTTGCTGAATTCCCCACTGACTCGGTTGGAAATTTCCAACCTGTACAAGAGAATCAAGCGGGACAAGTTTTCCACGAGTGGTTGTTGCAGCACGAGCTCTATGTACCCTCCACTTTTGCTGCTACCCACCATGGTGATGATGCCTCCACTTTCACATTTCCCAATGGGCATGAGGCTCGAATTGACTACGTGGCGATCCCACAACATCTCCACTACGGGTGTCGCCTACATGATCATGCCTTTGCCCGAACACAGCATGACCTGATGCAAGCTGCTGTCGCAGCCCAGAAAGCAATTCGTCAAGAGGACAGTGACTACTACCAGGCCATTGCTGCTGATACCACCAAGCTTTACACGGTTGAGGGCATGAATGGGCTTTGGCAACGCCTACGAGCTCTACTACCCAAAAACAGGGCAAAAACACAGCAAGTCAAGCGTGACATCGACGATGCTCTCCAAAGTCATTTTGAGGCTCTGGAGGCTGGAAGTCAAATCGACTCTGCTGCCCTGCGGGCTCAATGCTATCTACGCAACCAGCAAGAACAACAAGAACAACCGCGACTCCGACACCTCCACCTTTGTGAGCTGCCAACGCTTGTCGAGATCGAGAATCTCTGCCTGCCACAAAGACCACGAAAAGCTGCAGGACCAGATATGATCCCACCTGATCTGTGCAGACATGGAGCAGTATCTGTCGCGCCCCACATTCACAGTGTAGCGTGCAAAGCGTTGGTCTATGGCATGGAGCCCTTTGACTACAGCGCTCTACAAGGGAAGAGGAGACCCTGATGCTGCTGATGGGTACAGAGGTATCCTCTTGTCCAACACTTTTGCGAAGGTGATGCACGCATGGGCCAGAGGCAGGCTTCTCCCGACCCTGAAGTCTCGCAAGACCATCGGCCAGCTTGGAGGTTTACCATCACAACAGACGGTAACAGGAGTGCAAACTGTCAGACTTCACGCACAGGTGGCCCAGCAGAAGCACCTCACTAGTGCTACCATTTTCCTCGACTTGAAGGCCGCCTTCCATCACATGCTGCGTGAATTGATTTTTTCAACCTCCAATCAACTTCTACATGATGTTTTGCAGACCATCTTGGATGAAAATGAGTTCGACATCCATGCTTTGGTCACAAACCTCAACACCCTCTGTGCGAAGTAGATCACTGACATCCCGCCAGGGTTACGCATTCTCCTGCATGACATCCATCAACATACATGGTTTTGTCTTGGTGATGATTCACAGGACCTCTCTGGATGCACGCAGACAAAAAGAGGAACCTGGCCAGGATCACCACTAGCCGATATAGGCTTCAATTTGATGATGTCCTCGCTGCTACGAGAATTGCACGAATCTCTCATGCAGCTTGATGACTTTGTTGAAGGAGCGAGTGCGCTGGGCACATTTGTGCCGCCCATTGTATGGGTTGATGACGTTGCAATCTCACTCACAACAACTTCTGCATCACCAATGGAGCCCTTGATCCAGGACACGATTCGAGCAGTTCACTCTGCCTTCAGAAGCCGTGGGCTGACTCTCAATCTTGACCGCGGTAAATCAGAAATCGTTGTTTTGTTTCGAGGTGCTGGAGCCAACAGATGTCGCACTGGCTTATTTGACATTGAGCAGACTCCTTCCATCACAACTGCAACTGATTCCCACATCTTGACAATGAGGGTCACATCAGAATACAAGCATCTTGGCGTCCGATTTGCAATGAACCTTGACTATGAGAAGGAAATCAAGGCCCGGATTGGCGCTGCCAGACAGGCGTTTGAGCAGATGAAGAAGCCGATCTTCCTGAACCAGGCCATAACAGTCCAAGGGCGCTTGATCCTTTTTCAGAGTTTGCTGCTTTCGAGACTGCTCTATGGATGTGCAGCGTGGGCAGAGCTTTCTGCCACTGCATACAGACACCTTGATGCCACCTTTGTGACCTCTTACCGCAAAATCTGCAATGTGGGGGCTATTGGAAGGCTGTCAACATGACTGACAAAGATTTTATGCAGTGCAACAGCCTGGTGACCTTCCGCATCTTTTGGGCCAAACACAGGCTTTGCCGGCTTTGCTATCTGCACCATTTGGCTCATCAAAGCCTCACTTTTCACAAAACATTGCTTCTCAGTGAATTCGAACAACGACGTGGGTGGTTGTTTGAAGTTGCAGAGGACCTCTCTTGGCTTTCGAGATTCTGCTCGTTGCCTTTTTCCATTCCGAACAGCAGAGAAGGATGGATTGCAGCATGGCAAGCTCTACGAGACTGCAGCAGGTGGCCACGATGGGTTCACCATGCCGTTTGAAAGCATGTCGAGCAGGAAAAGATTGCCTACGAGGTCAGACACTATCATGCCTGCATTCGAGAAGAACTTGAAGAGGCTGGCATGACTCTGCATGCGATTGCACCTGTTGAAGAACAGACTCAGAAGAAGTTTGGGTGTGCACATTGTTCATGCACCTTTCCAACAGCACAGCAGCTGGCAGTTCATGCCTTTCGACTTCATCAAGTACGAGCTGAGGAAAGTTACTATGTGCAATCTGAAGTCTGCCCAGGATGCTTACGCACTTTCCATACCACTTTTCGAGTACTACAACACTTGCGATACAGAGGCAGCCTTTGCTGGGACCGCATCAAGGATGTGCGCAGCAAGGATGTGCCTGCCCAAGTGCAACTGCCCCCACATCTCGCTGGGGTGTGTCGACTTCCTGCGGTAAGGAAGCACCATGGCCCTTTGAGACCAACAACCAGGCAACGTTCCATTCAGAGATTTCGCAATGAACTTGCGACGCTACAAGCAGAAGGAGAAGAAGACTTTGCCTGGTGGGATCCCTTCACCGAGATCGAGTTGAAGAACAAGAGCGCACAGCTCTTTTGGGCCTCCCTTGCCGAATGGCTTTCTTTGAGCATTCCCTCCGTCCAACCTTTTCTTTGGTAGCATGCTCTCCATGAATATCGAGGATATGAAAGCAGCACGCCTCTTCATTCATTGGATCGAGACAGAGCTCGCTGACTTTGTCCCTGAGGACGATCAAGTTCAACATATGCAGCTCCTGGAGACCGCTTACATGTCTGTGCTAGCAGATCTACGCCCATGGACCTTGCGGCTCCGCTACAAGGAATTGGAAGCTCAACTACACAGCCTTGAACAAGCTGACGACTGCTCCGCGACCACCCCAACACAACCTGCAACCGCGGAAAGCACGACAGCACTCCATCGAGGTGGACTATGCCAACATGGTGGTGGATGAGCAAGAGCGAAGGATTTGGAGGATGGATAGAAGACCGCAACGCAATCCGACCCCTGAGCAGGGTCCCTTCTACATCATCCATCTCTACGCTGGCCGTCGCTGTGACAGGGACTTCCACTACCACATGAACTGCCTTCTAAAAGAAGGCAATCATGCGTGGGCCACATCGGTCACAGTCATATCGCTGGATACTGCCATCGATGAGGCTATGAATGTGCACTCGCCCAAGCTTTGGTCTTGGTTACTTGCTGCTGCCGAAGCAGGAAGAATCCTGGGCTTCCTCTTGGGCCCGCCGTGCGAGACTTGGAGCAGTGCCCGACATGAAATCATCGAAGATGTTGAAGGCCATCCAGTTAAAGGACCGCGACCTCTTCGGCTTGCGGACCAATGCTGGGGCATCGAAGGCCTTTCCTTGCGAGAACTACGCCAGCTCTCGGTTGGAACCTGCCTTTTGCTACGTGGCTTGTGGCTTTGTGTGCCGATCGCACTGAGTGGTGGAGCTGTACTTCTTGAACATCCTGCACCGCCTATGCAGATGGATCGACCCTCCATTTTTCGCACGGGCATCATCACTTTGCTCCTGAGAGAAGGATGGCTGTTCAAGAGACACACCTTCCAAAAATGGAAGCGTGGGGCACAAGGGGTGAAGCCCACTTCCTTGTTCTATGCCAACAACTCCATCCCGAAGGTCTTGGACGAATTAGCTCTGCAGTCGGTGGAACGACCGGCCCAAACCTTGATCGGGAAAGGCCATGATGGCCTCTTCCGAACTACGGTTGCCAAAGAGTACTCGATAATTTATGCGAGTGTTTCGCCCATGCCATTTGGAGGCACATTTCGGGCCTTCCGATCCGAAGTGACGGAATTTTGCCCACTGATTTTGCCAAAGAATTGGCGCTTTTGTCTTCCAGGGTGGATCCCGGAAAGACAATGAAGCCTGACTATCAGCCAACAACAGGCTGATGGGTCCCCAGCATGATCCCCGCGAGGATCTCTCAAATGGCCGAGGAAAAAAATTATGCTTCACATTGGTGTAATGACTTCAAATTCAATGAATAGGACCAACACACGTACACAGGTTCCTCCATGTTCCTCCTAGACTCAATGCGACACAGCGGATGTATCGTAATCGGCCTTCAAAAGCATGGAAGGATTCTGAAAGGTTCTGTGAGGGGTCGGATCACATTGGGGAAAAACGGGCGGCAGTCTCTACCCTCGTAGGTAGCGGGGCAACAAACTCATCTTGCTGATTCCTGACCAGTCCCGAAAAGGATCTGCAAACCAGTCCGGAAGAAAACGGAAAGCGAGTCAGCAAGGGGGCAGAAGGTAACACAGGGTATCGTTGGCGTTCTAGTTCTAGCACGCTTGGCCCGAAATAGCTGCAAAGGCCGAACATAGGCCCGAAGTGGCCCAATATAAGCCTATATTTTGGGTCTATGCAAGTGGCTGCAGCGGCCAAACATTCGTCAAAACGGGCCCCGGCACTGACCTACCCCGTCCTCTCCCTTTACTGTTGGGTTGAGCGTTCACTTTATTTTGGGTCTATGTTGGTCCATCTTGGGACTATGTTGGTGTTCTTGTTGTGCTTCTGGTTGTCTTGTTTCGGTTCTCGTTGTCTTAGAGGTTGTTGTGAGCTCGTTGATGTTATTGGTCCTTCTTTGCTTGGCCTATCTTGGTGCATGTTGCGCATGTTGCGCCGTCTTGGGGTTTATGTTGGAGCATCTTGGGACTATGTTTTGGGGTTTGTTGGCCTATGTTGGCCCATCTTGGGATTATGTTGGGCGTTCCTGGGTTCTATGTTGGGCCGTCTTGGCTCTATCCTGGGGCCATCTTGGGACTATGTTGGGTTTTGTTGGGTCGTCTTGGGCCTATGTTGGCCCAGCTTGGGACTATGTTGGGCGTTCCTGGGTTCTATGTTGGGCCATCTTGGCTCTG
>Ga0126342_10009045_pt1 | contig 17845 bp, 14 predicted proteins | sample Cyp1metagenome_FD_92528 | JGI IMG/M metagenome (GOLD analysis project Ga0126342, IMG submission 92528) | Coral microbial communities from Lord Howe Island, Old Settlement Bay, Australia - Cyphastrea 1 metagenome | ecosystem: Host-associated > Invertebrates > Cnidaria > Coral ... | reverse complement strand
CCCCCCCAGCTAAAGCTGATATAGCGACTGCTATATTAACAAATGTCATTGAGCATTTAGTGTTGCTGTTTTGCCCCCCAATAAGCACGCCTTCACCGCCAAAGCGGTGTGGGCGGATTTTGTCTTGGTGCGTTAAATGAACAAAGCATTTTCAAACAATTATGCATCAATGGGCCCGCGTTTTTTTTATGTCGCATGGTATTAGAAATTTCATTTTTGTTGTTTTTTGGGGCATCAAGGTCGCAAAAAAATATGAACATGATTTCAAAACACGACATGGAAACATTCGATGTTGACATGTACTGCGTGTTCGTTTTCGACACTGGAAAAAAAATTGGCAGTTGCACAGTTGCACTCTTGGGGAGCAGATGACAGCCATTGGTACAATCCCATCAACATTGAAAAATTGAATCCGTCCCATCAGTTTCGAAAAAATGAAATAACTACAATGGCGTCATTCGATGCAGCTCCATCGTTGGCTGGGAACATCAGGCGCCGGCCTTAGTGATTCTTCATTTGTGTTTTTGCACATGTTCAACGCTTGAATTTCATGATTTACTAATTGTGGAAAATCGCGTTTCTGCAAATTTGGCAAGCATTCAAATTGTCACCATTTTTTTTTTCATGTCCATACCGGGACACGATCAACGTCACCACACAAAGCTGCTTTCAGTTTGATTTGTCAAGGCCAACGACCATGGATTTCGGCGATGGTTTTGGCAGTCCATTTGACGTGACTTGCCGCAGTGGTGTTTATGATTGCAAAAAAAAGGTGTCATGAAATCCGAACCAGTGTCAAACATGTTGGATTTTGAACCTTGACACTTGGCGAAAAAATGTGATTAATGATGATCTTCAAATCTTAATTCCAATTTTTGGAACAATATTCATGATTTTGTTGCCGAAGTGGCCCATTGAAGGTACCAGGGCCAAGCATTCGGGAAAACCACCTACCAGGTGACTTGGAAGAATGTATGCGACCATGCGCCGCTTTGTGAACAAACGTAGAATTATAGATTGAGATGTTGGCCATTAATCATTTGATTTTTTGTTGATTTTTCAAAACAACTGGATGGAAACTGTTGAATTTCATAAATGCAAAACCCCCCAACGCTTAACATGGTACGTGCGAACTGTGTGCTTGATGACAAGGTACAGCTCCACCGCCTATGTCTCCACCGTCAGCTTTTGATGAGGGACGGATGCTGAGAACAGAGGTTTGCCACGAGCGAACAGGGGAGAGCAAGATGGAAAGTTGCGCCGATGGGCCGATGGGCATGATCTTTTTCCATTTTTGTTTTTATTTAAAAAATTGAAACATCCAACAATTCAGGTTTCTCTTGTTCATAGCACACTAATTAAGTTTCTTTGGTGATGTTACAGAACAATTGTGGATGGATAGGCCAATTGCGAATTGTTTTAGGTAAGAAATGCACATTTCTGGCTCATACAGATTTTTCTTTTCGTATATATATATATAATATATATATTCATCATTCCCGACCCCAATGACTTGAAAAATGTGATGAACACTCTGACCACGTGTTTCCAATGTGTTTCCAATGTGTGTTCAATGCGTTTCCAATGGCAGCGAATGGTGTGTCTTGGCCAGGTTCAAATGCCATCCGTGTCTGGCACCTTGGGCCCCGTTCCGGTGCGCTTGTCCTCACAGGAGACTTTGATTTTGGTTTCCCAAAGTCACCAAGTCAAGACCAAATCTTCCAAGTCTTCAATTTTTTTCAAATATAACTTTGAGATGCTTTGAGTAATCCTCCACGGATGCCTGGGTTGTTTCACACAATAAAACCACAAAATGCTAAATGGCCAACGAAATTGCATCCTATGTGAAGCACTTCAACATGGACTTTTAGCATGTTGGGAAGTGGTATTTCAGTGGAAAACAGTTTTCATGGACCTTGAAAGGCAAGTGTTGCAGGGTTTTCGCCGTGAGAGAGTCCGATCTTATTGGTGATGTTTGAGATGCACTGAGTATCCAACTATTTCCTCAATCCTTTGAATGCCAGATTTAATGAGGCCCAATTACATTGGTCAACTGCGGGATTACTATGTTTTGTCATGCTGAGTGGACCTTGTTGTTACTGCGCACGACATCGCACGACTGGGTTGCCAGACTAGCCATTGTAGGATGAGTTTAGCACCATGAGCGCAGAGATCAAACGTACGTTCACGTGGATCTGACATGATTCGGGTGGCGGCGTTTTTGTGCAGTTTTAAGCGTGCTGTCACGAAGACCAAATGCCAGTGGCGATTCTACCTATGGAAACGAGCACTTTACCCAAATTCTATTGGACATATCGAGCCACACCCTAAATAATCGAGTGTTCGTCGGGGATCATCATTCCAAGTAGCACGACAAGCAAAATGAGGCCGGGACATGTCCGAAACCATCAGCCAAATAAATTCAGCACAACACAACAGATTCGTCTAGAATTATATGTAGATATATGTAGTGATCTAATCGATGATGCTCAACATCTTTATGTCAATCAAAGATCTTAGCGAAAGATGTTGAGCACTGCCCTGGTTTGTTGTAATTTGTGTGCCAGGCTCTGGGTGCAGAAAGCTGAAAAGCAGTGCCTTGAAGAAACCAGTCCTTGTTGGGGGTTCACACTATCATATCATATGATACAATATGATATGTTACGACATGACATGATGTGTAATATGCACATTGACAATGTAGTGAAATATAATGTAAGCGCAGAATCGGACAATCGGACATTGTACAGTGTACATGCTGTAGCTACCATCTTACCAATGGAACGTGCAATAGGCATATCATGGATAGTAAATTCATGTGAAGAAATTGCTAGGCAATCAATCTTTTCTTGCAGGATTGCAAAAAAATGGCACATCTTTGGACATGATACCTCCTCTCCAAGCAACGACCTCGTTGTTTGCTTTGTCAATTTTCACGTTTGACTGGTTTTACAACTCTGCGACCAAGTCTACATTGTTTTGTTGTGCGACCAGCATTGCGGTGAGAAGCCAATACCTGCTCGAATCTTTTCAGCATGCTCATCTGAGCCTGGGGGCTCCAACATTCCACGACGCATGTGATTTAGCTGACCAATTCTGAAGGCGGACATGCAGGTTAAGAGAAGGACTGCCTCATGATACTCGTACATGCAGCCTCCAAGAGCTTTCCCTCTGTCCTGGCTTTGAGGCTGCAGGAGGATCATTCTGCCCTTCAGCGCGAACGCGAAGCGTTTGAGGAGGAGAAGGCCCTGTGTCGGCCCCACAATTTTCCCACAATTTTCCAGCACATAACATCCAATTTTTAGATGCAATCGGAGCCCAACTGGCATGACTGTTCTTTCCAATTTTGACGTCGCAAATACCCAATGGTCCGACTGCTTCCAAACCTGACCAGGCACGGGTCTGGCAAGAGCCCGGGGCTCAGACAGGGCCTTCCATCGTGTTTCCCTCACGAGGCACAGCTAGGCCATTTTCTTTGCAGTCAGGATGTGATCGAGTACCGATCTGGATTCTTCTCAACGTTAAATCAATTCGCATCATTTCTCCCTTCACCCAAGGATAGGAACGCATGCTAAGAATAGGAACACATTGAAGGAAAAGCTGTTTGGGTGATTGTTATTTCCCAAAATTCTGATTGAAATTCTTGTTTGCTCCACATGTTGGACAACACCTTGAAAGACATTGTTTAAATTTTAAATCATAATCTGATGTGCAACTGCGTGACTGGGAAACTTGCAAGGCACGGCTGGGTGAACTTGATCATCCAAGTCAAACAAGCTTTTCATGTTGCCATTGCAACATTTTCTGTTTCGGAGCAAGGTTTGTTTCTCAGAAGCAGGCAGAGCGGGGAACTCAGGACGTCAGATGAACAGAGGACCACAGAGGACCACAGAGGACCACAGACTCATCTCCGGGAGTGGAGTGGATCTCAATCATTGAAATCTTGAGCTGAAGGAAAGCATATTCTAGTCGCTTCACGACGACAACCGCCCGCACCAGAGTGTTAGCTCTGAAGTTCCAATAATCACATATATCATACAATGTTGAGCTATCTTGGATCTATGTATGTTGCACCCATGTTGGGCTTATATTGGGCCTGTGTTGAATGTTGGGCCATGCTGGGCCTATGTTGTAGAGCTTGTTGGGCCTATGGTGAAGAATGTTGGGCCCAATATGGGCCTATGTTGGGCCTACGTTGGGCCATGTCGAGCCCAAGTTTGGCAACTTAGCCGATTTTAGGTCCCTTTAAAAAGACGCGGAAACACACAAGATTCCAGAGGAATAAACGCCCCCCCCAAGCTAAAGCTTAATAGCTATTGCAATTGCTTCTGGATTAAGGGGTTAAGGGTGCACACAAAAAAAACCTCGGCACCTTCGGTGCAGGCGGATTTTTGTAAATGTGCCTTCGGAGTTTGCAGTTTCTCAGAGTTGGCTTCATATCAAGCACTTGATGTCTTCTCCTTTGGTTCGACAATTGAACACTTTGGTTCGACTTAACTACAGTTTGGTTGCTGCTAGCAGATGAACCTGGTCCGGTCACCGTGAAATGCTTTTATTGGACGTTCTCAAGCCTCAAGATTTGATACTGGATGGACCCCCACCCAATACTCAAGAGATCCCAATATTGCGAGCGTCTTTGTACTGTAAATTCTGAAACCCGAGGTATGACCGCATCAGAGACGACCGGCGACGGGCAGTAGGGAGCTCAGGGTCATGTAATCAATGTGGAAGGTTCGTGGTAAGATGGATGACGGACCATTTGCTGTAATTTCATCTAATCTCATCTAATGTCATACGGTATCCAATATCGAAATTTACTTGGATGGCACAGGAGTGTTGCAACAACTTGAGGCATTACATTGATTGGATGTTATAACATCCATGGAACTGTTGTAGATGGGGTTGTGGCTTGGAGGCAGCAACAAAGCCGCCAAGCAAGGAAAATGAACCTCCGAAAAAAGCCGATCCGTCTGCTACCATGGCCTTGGTCCCCATTGAAAGGGCATTGAGAGTCCCCTCCCCGATTCTGCTTTCTGACATCTGTGTGCAGTTGCATGCTCCGCTGCAAGGAATTAGAAGTCCAAAACTCTGCACGACAGATCCGACAAGAGCGTGAGGCGTCGACCGGCAGGAATCACATATTGGGATCAGACCTTGAGACCTGCAGCCTCCAGACCGTACCCATAGATTTTAGTTCTTTTCTATTTTAGGTTTGATGATGTTTGAATCTCATCCATCGTTCGATTTGTTGGGTGCATACTGTATCATTCGCCAGGATTTTATCGTTCAACACCCTGATGGATGTGGCTGGTGGCAGGAATCCAGGGCACGCCTAAAGCAAGAACGTGAGCAGATCGAGAAGGCTCGCTTCCGTGATTCCTGTTGTTGGAGTGAGAGAGCGATTGCTGGTCCGAAAGGATGCTGGGATCATTTTGTTGGCTTCAGTCCAGATTGTTTCGACGCATGGCTCATAGTCAACATACTAGATCCCACCATGAGCGACCTGGATTCTGTTTCTGGCAATCGTTAAAAAACTTGACGCAATGCTTGTGCAACACTCTGCAAAACATGGTTCAACCCTCCAGCTTGCACCAACTTTGACAGGAGGTGCTGCAGGGCCGCCGCCGCTTCCTTCTGGAGAGGGAGAAGTTCCGAATGGAATACGAGGTCGAGAGGGCCTAAAGACCTGAGAAATTGCAGCCACAAAAGCCGTGGCCGGGTTGGTGGCAAGTTGAAGCATCAAACGCCATACCTGTGGCACGTAGAGGACACCTAATGAATTCCTAATGAATTCCTAATGAAACAGATGAAACCTGCTAGAGTAACGTATTGCTGGCTGCTTCCGCCTTCCGCTGTTCATCCCGACCAGGCCGCCGAAAAAGAGCGACAACGGATCTCTGAGCACAATGTGGCCACAGAGACGATGGCCATGGCCCTGGATCGCATTTCTGTACTGATTACTCTCTGGTAATCAAACGTGGCAATGCATCTTCCATTTGTATAAACGTGATATAATTATATAAACTCAAAACCTCCACTTATGGGGGATTTCCCATTGCAATGTTTGATTGCCAAAGGGTAGGCAGAATGGTTTGTATCAATGACGAGGACTCTACAATGGTAACTTTTGGATCAAACATCTCTGTGCTCCCGAAGAAGAGAGTGATGTGTGTGTTGCTCGATTCTATTCCTCCCAAGTTTTGAGGTTGACATCAACGTGGGTGGCGTTATCTTTGAGGCCGTCGGACCCATTGAGATGTTCAGTTCCAAGCTCGTTCCAAGCTCGTTCCAAGCCACAAATCACAGCCGTCAGCCAGGCCTCGAGACATACCTTCACCCAGCAGCCGGGAAGTGACTGGGCTGCTTGATGCTGCTTGATGCTGGGACATTTGTAAATTCGGATCATGGCCCCGATTACTAGACAAAGTTGCAGAGCACCAAAAAAGAGGCCTGCATATTGCAGCAGTTTTCATAACAACATCACTGATATGCAGATCATCCCGGATATTGAATGTCTGTATAAATCTACTAGTCTTGACAACTAGGGCAGTGAGAGTTGTGCTGATCCTGATCGTAAGAGTTCGAACTGCTTGGACCAAAGTACATTTTGCATTTCAAACCTGGGATACGTCAAGGGTGTATCAACCACCTGAAGCACCTGACCCTTCCGTCCCTTCCGTTGAATCTTATGATATCTTTTGGCTGTGGACTGAGGTTTACTTGAAAGGCTGATGACCGGGCGGCTGCAAGCTCAGCGCGATCGAGATGGCCGCATTTTCCTGGAGCGCTGTGGGACAAAGACAAAGCTGCAAAGTTCCTTCAACATCCTTCAACCATTGTTGCAATTTGTTGCATATCGTTGCTCTTGGACTCGTGGAAAGCTCGCAGGACAGAGACTCCAGCCTTTTCAGAAGCATACTAAACTTTCTGTTGGGCTCTCAAAGGGTGTGACACGGTGACAGTTTCCGGGCCGCACCCAGAAAGGACCACCAATCTTCCCTTTGAAGGATAGGATTCCAGCCAGATAGGATTCCAGCCTTTGAAGGTCTTTGAGAGCCAGAAAGTGGTTTGTAGATGTTTGTAGCATACTGGGTAGTCTAATGGGTAGTTCAAAATTATATGAAGGCCCAGGCCCAGGGGACCACTGATTTTCCAGCACCTTTTTTGTCAAACTTTCTATCACTAAATCCATGCATCATCATGCATCCATAGGAATCAATTTTGTCCTATGCCCCTGAACACTTTGCCTCTTTTGTGTGCAGACGGTTGTGTTATATGTGTTGATGTAGGTCTGAATCCTTGGTGGGAAACCTTTTGGTCGCAAAGAGTTTGAAGTGTAAGGTTCTCTTTAGCAAACAGAATTCACAAAATAATCATTTCCGAACCATGTCGAAAAGCAAAGGTCCAGATCTTGTCGTGCTGTGGTTCACCCACCTCTTTCCTTTTGGGTTGAGTTGGCGAAAGGCAATCTTTTGTGTCATCTCGACACACGAGAACCAGGAGTAAGATGTGTTCAGTGCATACATAGTTGGTGATTAACTTGTACTTCGATAGGCAGACAGACGGACGGATGGATAGATAGATACACATTATACAGACATATATATATATATCTTATTATATATATATAATATTATGTATATATGATGTAGATAGGATGGATGGATGGATGGATGGATGGATGGATGGATGTACTCATTTACCACATCCAGCCACACCAGAATGGCGGTTTAGGTAGATGGATATATGAATATTTCATAATATTTCATAATATTTCATAATATTTCATAATATTTATATACTAGTATTATAATGTATTATATACCGGGCAAAGATATGCATCTATCGTGCAGACATCAATTGCTTCCCACACATCTTTTGGGATCCTCGTCCGAGTGGTCCCAGATTTACCCCGTCAGCCCGAGGCGGGATCCAAGTGCGCCGCCGCCCTCAAGGGATGCCTCTGACTCTGAGGCCTTGTGCAAAGAGGCAACGCTGAGACTGGGTGACTGGGTCAATTCTTTGCAGATTTTGGGTGCATGCGTTGATTCAAGCTCAGTCGGTGAAGAGAAATCTTGCAATGATATATAATGATATGTAGCTTTTGGAGGCATTCTGCGAGGGTGTGCGTTGTCGCAACAAGGCGGAGCACTTGGGCATTCGCTTCTATCCGTATCCGCTGGTCTATGCCATCGGCGGTCATGCTCAAGACTCAGCAGCTCTCAATTCCTTTTGGTTGTTAGATGCATTTGCGCAAATATGTCCTCAGTCGGTTTTTTTCAAGACGCAGAACAATAAGGCTGTCTTGTCATGAACAAATTTCTCAGCTGGATCATGCACAGCTGTACTGGACATCCAGGATGGTGTGGACCATCTCTCTGCAACCGAGGCGCTCTTGTTTTCTGACGGACCGTAGGTAGTGGGTTGCAGTCATGCTCATGTTGAATGACTAAAGCTTCATGATGCAGCTTGACAAGGGAGCAAGGCAAGCCGTTCTCAACGAGCGTTTCTCATATTTTGAAAGCGCAAATGTTAGATAGTGTAGTTGGGCCACGGCTGTGGTAAAATATGTAGTTTTTATCCTTTTTTGGGTTTGGGGTGGTGGCTAATGAAGTCCTGTTGATCCGCACAGACGCGTCTTCTTACGGTATCATAGCTACATCATGGTACGCATGATGGGGTACGTCTTCGGATGCTACGCTGGTACTACGTCTGCACGCTACGGATGTCCCTCAGTCCCTTTTTTCACACCAAGTCCATACATGGGCTTAGCGAAAAAACTTGGGACACTTGAATGTTGTAGCTTTCTTGCGCCACTTGACCAGAACTTGGCAAAGATGCAACTAGTTTAGTCGCATTTTGCAGAGAAGAATAACATGCATTTTTGCAGACATCGACCACAGACGAAGACTAGAAACCCATGTAGTTGCTGTGATTTGATTGCAACGTTGATTGCAACAGATACATCATCAGAATGTCATTTTGACCCACAGCGACATATGAGCCGTGAACCGTGTAGTCCTTTGTAGGGCAAGTATATATATATATATTATATTATATTACACATAAAATAACATGTGTATATTTATATGTATATGTCATTATATGTATATCTACATCTATATCTACATCCATATCTACATTATGTTTATCTATATCTATGTCTGTATCTATACTATAAAAAGATTGTCTATATCTATATCTATATGTGTATGTATATGTATATGTACATGTATATCCGTATCTATATCTACATTTTTATGTATATGTAAATGTATTTGACTGTATATATATATATATGTATATGTAAATGTATATGTATATGTACTTGCATATGTAAATGTATATGTACTGTATATGTATATCTATATGTATTTGACTGTACATGTACATGTATTGGACTGTATATGCATATATATATACACATACGTATACGTATACGTATACGTATACGTATATGTATATGTATATGTATATGTATATGTATATGTATCTGTATATGTATGTGTATGTGTAAATGTAAATGTAAATGTAAAAAAATATTATATGATATGAACATATAAATACAGATTGACCTCTTCACCAAGAAATTCATTCATGTCGGTTGATCACTCCGTGGCTTGGGTTTTGCATTGGCAGGTCTTAGATGTGGAGAACCAGTGCCACTCGGCAAGTGTTGAGAGCATTGTCGTTACCAAGGTTCCAGATCACAGTCTTGAACTGGCTCCTAAAGGGAATTTGCAAAACTGTAAACAACACCTGTTGTACAAGTACGCGCTTAGACCCTTTTGCGCTGCTTTCTTTTTCCCAAGGCTCCTTAGCCAAACGAAAGCCAAACATGTGTTTTTACTTATTGCGTCCGCGATTCAGTCTTTTTACGAGAAATTATGACGTTCGACGATTTCACTCTGCTCAGCTGCAGCTTAGGCTGGCGGCCTTGCAAGCCGATGCACACTGAGCGCACGTGCGCCAAAACAAAACGGGTGGGCCAAAGGTAGGCAAACCATGGGCACAGAAGCAGAAACTCAAGGTAGACTCTGGGGTTGGGCTAAGACTGGTTTGTTTTTGTTGAGTTTCTTAACAAGAAGCAACATTCTGGGTGCCACAGATTCGATTTCCCCCACCTGCCGGGTGAGGGTCTCTAGATTTTAATACGACAGCCCGCGTCCTTCTTCCTTCCTGCCCTCCTCGCCTCCTTCGCCAGATTCCTCGCCAGCAGACTGTCGCCAGCTTTCTTGCCAGTCTCTTCTAGACAGAAATGGGTTTGACGGGCAAACAAAAATCTGCCAGGTACTTTGGTGGAGAGGTGCTGTATTCTCGCCTTTACCTGTCAGGGGTTCCAAATCCTTTTGGTCCTGGAGTTGGCGGGGCAATTTTGGACATGCCGCACCTATCAGTGTTTCCCATGGTTTTAAAATCATCAGCTGAAGAACTGACACGCTTCGTACAACGACAGGCAGTGCTATGCGAAAATTTTGTAAGGGTGATGTTTGATTATTCACAGGTGTAGGATGATATAGGGTTGTTGAGCCCATCCCTGTTGGGCAGGTGAAACCCTTGTCCGGGAAAGGTGAACCAAGAATTCCTGTGTACCCTGTGCAGTCGACAAGGGGCTTTCAGGTCTTGTTTGGACCTACCTGCTAGAAGGCAATCCCAAGGGATCCCATGCAAGAACCGGCATGCGCGCGGCTTGCCATCAAGGTATGGCGGACAAAACTTGGAGTACAAGGCGGCTAGCCCAAACCGGAGCGACCGATCCGCACATGCTCAACATGATAGGGTTCCATCATCATGAAGATCGATCTATCACGAGTACTCCCATCAACTATCGGCTGTCTTTGGAACTCTAGTGTTGAGCCAAGTCTTTGAAAATGGCCACACCAGGCACTCTGTGAGACTGAGTGCTTCGACTGCTTGAGGGGAGCATGGATGCCAGGCTGGTGGGCTTGCTGCGACACGAACAAAACATGACAAACATATCATGGCAAGGTTGCCATGTCAATCAGTACGACATCAGTATGTCAAATCAAGTCATATTAAGTACGTTACCTGACTACAACATGAATATTCATGACAGATAGGGGACGATCCTTAATGCCAGTGATTTCCCAACAGAACCTTCACCAGATAGCAAAGTTTTGCCAAAGCAGCTTGCAGAACCGGGCGGTAAAGTGCTACTTTAGACAGCTTTCCACTGGGAGAGCACCAAGAATGCTCTTGTTGAGAATTATGGATGATTCTCGTATAGATGATGGCCTGTTCGAGGGTCTTGCAACCCTGCGAAAACCAAGAGCCAGCAACTCCCAGACTGGAGGGGCGAACCAGTTTGGCACGAGCCACATTTGAGTAGAAAATAGTTCCAAACAGTCTGTATAATCATGAACATGGGCTTATGTCTATAGGACATGTATATATATATATATCATATCTTTATTTTGTTAATATCATATAAATCACATATCTTTAATTCTATTTGTAAAGTAATCCGCAAGAATCTATCGAATGAATAGAACGTAGATATCTGAGATATATCTGAGATATCTTGAGATATCTTAAATGTCCCACACATGTCTGGTTTGCACGAGCTTTGTCATGTTCTGGACCTGTTCTGGCGTGAGGCCCCGACCTCAACGTGCCCCGACGCAGCTGTGCCTCTGCGCAGCTGGGCGGCCGGATCTATGTGCGGTGCCCGGGCATTTCTGTTTTACCTGTTTTTTGCCCATTCCATGCCCGGAGTTCAAAAAATGTTGGGACTTTGAACTTTGCTCATTCCATGCTGGATAAAGATGGATGAAGGGGATTCCCATTTCTTGCTAAAATGAGTCCAAATTGAAACACTATCTACGGTAGTAGTGTGCAACATGTATCTACATGCTTGTGTCTTGCATCGATGCTGTGAGAAAATTGCATTGGTGCTGTTTCGGATACACACCAGTTCGGAGAATCGGAGAATCGGAGAATGGGTTTGTTCAGACTGGGCTGGACGCAATGGCTTCTTCGTGACAAGGCTCTAGGCGGTTTTGATGGCACGCAGATCCTCAGCCATGTGGAGGCCACAGTGATCTGGTGCCCAATGGTGCCCATTAAAGACAGACCAAAGACACGGAAGGATTTGTTCAATCAGAACCGTACACAAAATGCCGGTTGTTCACCACAGTTTTTGTCAACCTATCATTTCTTGGGAAGCTCTCATGACTGGATCTTGGAAGATCCCTTTACCGGTGATGGTTGCTTGGACGCACTCGCAGTTTTGAAATTTCCAACTTGGTCTTGGATTTCTTGGGCACTGATCGGATTTCCTCCTTTTGACAGCCGTGCGTTTGCTTGACTCGCCTTCAGCTATATGCTTGAACAGAATTGGGGTGAAGAAAATACTGAGCAGACGGAAGGCCTTTGATCCGCGCATGAAGAGCTGGATGCCACTGGAGCACATGACGGCTGCTTGGTTGTTGGTTTATCACCCCTAGCAACCCTGCAGTGCTTTGGCGACAGGGGTTTGCCACAAAGGGAAAACATCCCACAGGTTGGACAACATGTATTTTCCGAGATTTTCTCCAGATGTTTGTTCGAGAAGGCTGATGTTTTGGGCCCACTACCTGGCACATGGCGCCGCAGCCAAGTTGACAGTTTATTGAAGTTTATTGCTGAAACACTGAGGTTCCACGCTCCTCTGCTTCTGCAGCAGCCTTCAATGGGCAGCTTTGGGTTCGGAAAACCCAGACACCTGCGTAAAAACAGGAAAATTCTGGGGAAGGTGGGGACTCTGAGGGTTTGAGCATATGCCATGCATGCAAGAGGGAATGCACAAACCTGACCAAGTGGGCTTACAAAGAAACCATTTCTCAAGTCAAGTGCTGATTTTTTGGCCTGTCTAAACTGCCAAAACACAAGCCAAGGTCTTGGGTGGTACCAGTGGCTCGCGCTTGCGAAGTGTTGAGAGGCACCAACACATCCTGTGTGCATGCTCTGCTGCGAACTGGAAGGACCTTTGACGAGAAACTTGGGGATTTGCGGGATACCCTTAACGCATACTGTAAAGCCATTTCATCATCTTTGCTTTTTTTGTCCGACCAAGAGCGTGGAGTTTGGGTGGAATTTGTTGTGCCTGCCCATGCACTGCGGCAGGTATGATCCACGCGCTGGAAAGTGGGAGTCAGGCCATTTGGTTGATTTATGGGGTAGATTGACATCTGACTTAAAGTGCAGGGAAGACAATTTGGAATGCTCTCAACAGCAGCCAAGCATAGCCAAGCAATATATCACTTGAGATCTAACTTCCCTGGTGGAGGATATCGTGCAAGCAATGCATCCCTAGCCATTTTGGTTCCAGCTTGTACAGGCTCCTTGTGGCGCACTGCCTGCACTGTTCGACCGCTTGTGCTTGGTGTTTCATCATCAGCTGAGGCGTGGTGTACCGTCATGTCAAAGGTGGTGATTGTCCGTGGCAGCTTAGTCGGTTTATCTGCTGCGTGCGAGTTGTTGGAACGTGGTTGCAGTGTGACTATCTTGGAGAAAAGTCACAACCTTGGTGGCAACGCTTCCAAAGCCATCACCGGCATCGCAGCACCTGGCAGCGAGCTGCAAAAGGCCAACGGTGTCGCTGATTCAGGAGCTGATCTGGTTGCTGCAAAGCCCATCTGCAAAGAGATGGTGCAGCAAGGCTCCAAGGACGTGGATTGGCTGTTGAACTTGGCTGCAAGGATGGGATGGTATTCCGTCTCATTCGAGGACACGGCAAAGTCCCACGAACTTTTGGGACCAAAGATCACTTTCCAGGAGCTGTAGTGACATATGCCGTGATGCACCAGCTGGAGAAGATTGCCAAAGCTAAGCCTAACAAGTTGAAGATTGTGACCTCTGCGACTGTGTCCAAATTGATTACCGAAAGCCGTCCTTGGCTACTCAGTGGCACTTGTGCTTTTGCTCACTCATCTCTGCTTGGGATGGAAGAAGTTGGTGTCCGCTGATGCCATGCAATTTCCTCGTGATCATCAACAGACGTTGATCTACATCGGTTGGACGCTGCAGCACTTGCATGTATGTATGGCTCAATGCCGTGGTATGTATTTATCAAAAAGCCTGCAGTGATGAAAGACATTGTGTTGCCACTTCCAAAGTAGTTGGTACACCTGGGTTTCGTTTTGCATCGTTTTGCTATGTCCAGAAGGCTGTCATGTACTCATGATCTAGGTATCAGGCATAGCTAGCTGCCCCTGCTGATAAGCACAGTGAGGCGAGGTCACCCACATAGTGACCTGGCCACTGAAGGTTGCGCTGTTATTAAGCATGCCGAGAAAAGAACTGCCAAAGTGCAAGCAGAACGCATTCTGACATTCTGTAAAGTCAACTGTGTTTGAGACCAGAATCTGTAGAAAGTAGAAACGTCAATCTTCACGAGTTTTCAGGTACAGTTTCGACATATTTCGACATTTAGTTTTGCTTACTTGTCTTTTGTCAGCCGAAACTGGAAGAATCTTTCTCTGTCGATTCATTCCGCAGCACTTCTGCTGTCATAAATCTTTGCAGGTGCAGATTTGATAGAAGTCCGGATCTTGCAGCCACCTGTAGCGTCCCCATAGAGACACTTTTTTTTGGGTCAAAATTTGCCTCAAATCTCTGAAACTTATATTGCTAAAAGTCCACGGTCCATGAGGCTTATTTTTATTGATTTTCTAGATTCCAATGATTCCACTCCTTCATCCTATGTGTATCTGTAGATTTAGGTCAAAGTGGTCAAAATTTGCCTCAACCCCCCAAGGAGCTTTCACTGAGGTCCGGTCTACTGCCCGTGCCTGTTGCTGCTTGGACCGGCTCTATGCCTATGGAGGAACGGATCAGAATCAACGAGTGCATAGCAGTTTGGAGGCCTACAACCCAGAGGTGCGCCCGCTGAAACGGCTGGGGATGGGTCACCTTCTATGGAGATTCGTTTGGAATATCATGGAATATCTAGAAAACTTGAGCGAAAACTCTACAGCGTCGAGATTTGCCATTTTCCACCATGAGTTCAGCACTGATTTCACTTGCCAGGCAGGCTCTTGGATTTTCCGCAAGTCCATGCAAGTGCCAAGGCTGTGGTATCACTGAATGCGCTTGCTGTTGTCACCTTCAAAGAGTGCAGAGCGAGAAGTGCATCACGTGTGGCAAAGTGCACCTTTCAATGCATTTCATGCCAATCCATTTTTGCCTACAGATCCACCATGTGTTGCATACTGCATATTTTTCAATCTTGCACAGGCAAGCCTCCATGTGCCATGTGTGCCATTGTCAAAACTGGGGTAAATGGCCCATATTGAGATTATTGAGGGATAGTCATCAATCCATTAACAGGGTTTTGAATTTATATATCCATCATATACAGTAGATATAATATGACATGTCATTAAATACCATACCGACCATACGCCATACCATTCATATGTTTGCTACCTCCAGTGAAAATATACCTTGCGATGCCAGGATGGATTTCGGTAGCTGTGTACTGAGTGACTCTATCATGGCCAGTGGAGGACAGCACGGCGAGGCCAGCTAAAGCCTTCTATCAAAGATGTGTGTCATGGAGATTCAGGCAGCACGAGGATCCCAAAATTCCATAAAATTCCCAAACGTGTCAAAATATCACATGCCACATGATGACATGTCGTCTCACCCTGACATGCCACATTGATATACATTGATCACATTGTCAGCTGAGAACGCAGGTGCTATCCTCCACAGAGTTTTATCGACCTGAGCTAGATGATTGGCAGTGACTCGGCTCTGGTGCTATGCTGCTCCGACGTTCAACAGCAAGTGCTAATCTGGATTTTGTGGATGCATCCTGGATGCAAGATGTTTAACATTAACAATATTCTTGATTTTTCTTCTGGCTTGTAAAGGACCACACCAGTATGTGTGCTCAGTTTGAGTCTTACAGTGTGCGTCGCTCCGGCCAGGTTGGGACCGCCCATGCTTTCACCAAGATATGGACACCAGCTATTGCTGGTTGGGTATCCCAGCAGCTAACCTGGAAGGATTTGTGGTTTTGAGGAACCTGGATTTTGGGATGGGGTCAAGACTCTGACCCCAGTCATTGACCCGTTTAGAACCTATGACAGCCTGCCCGATTGCAGACCGAAGTAGACCCACAGCCCTATGTGCGAGCTTAAGCGCAGAATGCAGCACAGCAGGCCCCTTTTCAAACTTTTAGGATTCTGATATCATGGATTTTTGAAAGTGAGATGGATTTGTGGTCGTTAGGTCAACCTGTGACGCGCACCGGGCACAAAGGCATGGCCCCAGGCTGGATTCTGGATGCTCCATGAAGAAATGGAACCTTTTTGAATACGAGCTACGGCCTAGGGACATTCAAAGCAAGCGGGTCCATAGTCTATTTTCTTGAATTCTGGGAGAGCTTATCTGATTCTTGACAGCCGTTCTGAGGGTCATGGTCAGCAATGAGGGCTTGAATGGATCCACAGCCTCGACCCATACCTCGACCTCGGGTTGGTGTAGCTCTTAAAGCGAATCGTGCCCCTGCTTCCAGGCGCGAGAGCAGCGGATTTGAGATGGCGAATTCGTCTTTGTTTCGCTAATGACAAGCTTCTGAAGGATGAAAAAGGACACGCTTCTGGATATTTATTTTTGCCAGTTGGTTTTGAGTTTTGCATCTCTTTTCAGACAGGGTTGCAAGAGCTATGCCAGCTATGCAATTCACTTTTCCTGTGGGCCGCACTCGAGACTTCCTAGCAATCCCTGAAGCTGCTATCGCCATTTGTCCTGGATCTAAGCCAGAATGTTTTCAAATGGTTCCCCTAGGCTGCACGAAATTACTACAGTATCTATACTAGCTGTCATGGCTCCTACTAGTGGTTACCTACACTTCGGATGGAGATCGACTCAGTCTGTGGAACATGGCACAGTTTGGGAATCACTAAGAGTCCCACGACAGTGTTTGCAGGGTTTCATGCAGGGTTTCATGCAGGGTTTCATGATGTTAAATGGAGTGGTTTTTCAAGCACTTTGGGTTCACCAGACATCTCTCTATTGAGGTCTGCTTAGCCGGTTAGCCAACGTGCTAGATCCAGAGATCTTCCCATGACTGACCCATGGCATGGAAGGCGTCCGACCGACGTTTTCTTGATTTGTCACATTTGTCACATGTTGATTTTCTCCCATATTTCTCTGTCTATGCTCGGACATCTCGGACCCTGTCACAACCTGTCACGGCCTGTCATACTGTCAGAGCAGAAAGAAACAGATGGTGCTGGTGCTGCGTTCCTTTTTTCTCTTTGCTTGGACGATGGCTAAGCCTAAGCTCCTGACCAAAAAGCATGATGGATTGAAGCAACATGGTTGCGGATGTTGCAGCAAACTTGATCCATTTTCGCATTTGATGTTTTTATAATCCAATGGCCTCTGAAGGTTCCAATCATCTTCCCTCCCGATGTGGACGAGGCTCCAAATGCCTCGAAATGGGGACTTCAATCAAGACACTTAGTTGAGGGGAAGAAAGCATCGCGGAGATGCCCGGTAGGATAATTTACGAATATACACACATATAATATATATGCATATACCATCATATACCATACAAATTATACCGTTATATATATATGAATAATTGAATAATTGAATAAATGAATAAATGAATAAATGAATAAATGAATAAATGAATAAATGAATAAATGAAATACATACATACATACATACATGCATACATACATACATACATGCATACATGCATACATACATACATGCATGCATACATGCATACATGCATACATGCATACATGCATACATGCATACATGCATACATGCATACATGCATACATGCATACATGCATACATGCATACATGCATACAT